>Ga0099364_10002535_pt1 | contig 29068 bp, 25 predicted proteins | sample TergutTh196P3_FD_73070 | JGI IMG/M metagenome (GOLD analysis project Ga0099364, IMG submission 73070) | Microcerotermes parvus P3 segment gut microbial communities from Pointe-Noire, Republic of the Congo - Th196 P3 | ecosystem: Host-associated > Arthropoda: Insects > Digestive system > Gut ...
ATCCAAGGCTTTGAGGAGATAGTAAATTTTGCGGCCAATCATCATGAAAAACTCGATGGCGCCGGATATCCATACCGGATGGCAGGCGAACAATTAAGCGAACTTGATAAGGTAATGGCTATCTGTGACGTATATCAAGCCTTGACGGAAGAACGGCCTTATAGGGCAAAGATGCCCTCTGAAAAGGTTTGGAGCATTATTGACGAAATGGCTATAAACAAACACCTTGATAAGCCATTGGTGGAAAAAATCAAGAAAATCTTCAGTTAATAATCACCCGCCCAATATCTCCTCCCGCCTTTTCTTTGGAAGCGACTCCAGTATGAGGCTGTGCGATGCATCGATCATGCCGCGCAGCACGTCGTCGGGGACCGAGCCTTCGAGGTAGACGGAATTCCAGTGCTCTTTGTTCATGTAATAGCCGGGTATTATGTCCCGGTATCTTTCGCGGAGCGTGTGACCGTCATCGGGGTTCAGCTTCAGCGTTATGATCGGTTTGCCCGTTTTGTCGCCGCCGAGCATCGCGAACATCTTTCCGCGGAGCATGTATCTTGTCGCGTTCCATTCCTCCTTGAAATCCTTCTCCGCGCCGGGTTTTGAGAGGCAGTGCCGATCGAGCCAGGGGTAATTATTCATCGGATTCTCCTTCAATCTTTATTCAGCGATTCCATAAAAAACGGCATGGCTGCGTGCCATGCCGTTGTGATCAACGCCGGATAAATTTTTATACAGCCCTTTTAACTCTGCCGGAGCGGAGGCACTTCGTGCATATTTTGAATCTCCTTGCCTCTCCGCCTCCCACGTCGACCTTGACGCTCCTCAGGTTGATGAGCCAGCGGCGGCGCGTATGACGGTTCGAGTGGCTGACCGCGTTGCCGGTGGACGGGCCTCTGCTGCAACAGTCGCAATGTTTGGACATCCTTATTTTTACCTCCCTTGCACCGAGCGACAACCTTCGGAAAAGCCGCTCTTATTACTGCCCAAGCTATCCGGGCACAACTTTGGAATTATATCATCTTTAAAAAATTTGTGAATACGTACGGGCAAAATCAATTGCAAAAGTAACTGCAACCGTGCCGGGGGGCGAGGGTGGCAATAAGTCATGCAAATATTCTTTGGGTGTTACCATATGAAAAATAACTTTCCATAGGTCTCGTTTCCTCGGCAGAAGACGTTATTGACTTCGAAAAAAAACAACCTCTGTTCCTTCGCCTAATTCACTTGAAATTTCAATCGATATACCGTGCCTGTCGGCGATTTGTTTTGCTATTGCAAGGCCGAGCCCTGTACCGTGTTTGTTTTCCTCGGAGCGTTGTTTATGAAAACGCTCGAATACGTGCTTGAGTTCCTCAGAATTGATACCGCACCCCTCGTCGCGGACAGATACCATGATACCGCCGTTCGCAAAGCGCAGATCGAACCGGACGGCGCCTCCCGGCGACGAGAACTTGACGGCGTTGTCCAGTACGATGGTCAACATTTGACGCAACCTGAAATAATCACCCTTCGCCGGAAAAATTTCACCGCTGATCGACAGGTCAAGCGCTATGTTTTTCCGCTCCGCTATGTTCTTGATGCTTCGCGCCGCGTCCTCGACGATTTCTCTCATATCGACATCGCCCATTTCAATGGTAAAGTCCGTATTTTGCAGTTTTGCGAGATCCAAAAGGTCGGATACCAGACGTTCGAGATAGCGGCTTTCCGATAACATCCCCAAGTAGTATTCGCGTACCATTTCCGGTTTTTCTACTACACCATCGCATAGCGCTTCGAGGGAACCGCGAATGACCGTAACCGGCGTTCGCAGCTCGTGAGAAACGTTGGCTATCAGGTCGCGCCTGAGTTTTTCCATCCTGGCGCTTTCCAGCGAAGCGGATTCGAGCTTGTCTGACATATTGTCGAAAACCGAAGCCAGCTCTCCAATTTCGTCGTCTTGCGAAACACCGGTTTTCGCCGCGTAATTTCCGTCGCTGATTTTTTGCGCCGCAAGCTTCATTTTTCCAAGAGGTTTCGTAAAACGGTCAGCCATATGATTTGCCGCAAAGAACGAGATAACTACCGCGGCGGCCATGCTGGATAACAGGATGAAAAAGCCGCCGCGGGTGACATTGGATATGTCCGCGATATTCGAGTGTAAAAGCACTGCGCCGGCGGTGTAATCGTTTTGAATAGTGATAGGTACGGCAATCGTTACGGTCGGTGTTCCCAAAAAGACGCCGAAACTCTCGCTGAAGGTCGGTTTGCCGCCCAGAGCCTCCAAAACCACCGTCTCCGCGTCGGGCGGCAAGTCTTTATAAGATATATGGTGGCTGTGGCCGCGGCTGATTTGTTCCATATTGCGATCGACAATCCATACGTCGCCCGTCGTGATATCGTCGAGAAAACGCACGTACTGATCATATATCTCCGCATGTCCCGAGCGGCTTTCGTGCGTGTGCCCATGTCCTCGTGCCTGCGTCAAATCGCTCTCGAAAAAAATCGACACGGTTTCCGCGATACGGACGGCGCGGTTTTCCAGCGCGGCCTTTTGCGCTTCCATGTTGTGACGCGAGAACAGCAGCGAGAAGACGACGCTTATCACAAGGGAAAAGATAAGTATGGAACCAATGAAGTAAGCCAGCAGCCGGAAACGTATCTTATTTTTCACGGCAAAGCCTCGAACTTATACCCAACGCCCCGGATAGTCCTGATTTCCCAGTCTTCATGGGGTACCGCGCCGAGTTTCGCGCGCAGGCGCTTTATATGCGAATCCACAGTTCGTATGTCGCCGCTGTAGTGGACGTCCCAAAGACGGTCCAGCAGATTATCGCGGGAAAACACCCTGTTTTTGTTCGTTCCGAGGAGCCACAGCAGCTCCATCTCTTTTTTGGTCAAGGCGACGGGCGATCCGTTTATTTCCGTCACGTATTTTTCAAGGTTTACGGACAACCCTCCGAATGTAAAAATCTGCGTTTCACCTTCGCGTGAAACACGGCGCAGCACGGCCCTTATCCTCGCCATTACCTCACGCGGGGAAAATGGCTTGACCACGTAGTCGTCGGCGCCGGTATCGAGTCCCATGATGCGTTCAAAATCCTCCCCGCGAGCCGTTACCATGATAATGGGAACGGCGCTTTTTCTGCGTATTTCGCGGCAGACTTCAAAACCGTCTATTTTCGGCATCATAACGTCGAGCAATATCATTTCCAGGTCCATGTTCAAAGCTTTAGCCAGCGCTTCTCCGCCGTCGGCAGCCGTCACAACATCGAAACCGTCTTTTTTGGCATATTCTTCCAGTATTGAAACTATTTGCCTGTTGTCGTCGGCTATCAGCATTCGCAATGCGTCCGCTCCTTTCAGTGAAGCTGCGTGTTAAGTATTATCATAACAAAAACAACGAAAAGACACAGATTTGCCATATAAGTTGTTTAAGATAAAAAACACCGGATACATTCCGGCAAGATTACTATGGAGGCTGATAAACGTGAAAGCATTTAGGAGATTGTTTATAACATGTGGCGCGATATTGGCGGTAACAGCGCTGACCGTAACGGCCGCGTTTGGAGGGCATGGGAACGGCCATCATCAGGAGCCGGGGCATGGCCGAGGAAGAAGTCATCATATTGGAAATGTCCCCCACTACAACCACGACCGGCATTACGGAGCCGGCAAAAATATTTGGTGCGACGGAGAAAATTCGCATTTACTGTCAAATAATCATTCCGGTCATCACGGAAACACCGTCAGAGCTTCCCTCGCCGGCAACGAGACTTTTGTCGGCGGTTTTTGCATATCGTCCAATCTGAAACAAGGTGATAATAGGCTGGAAATAACGTACAAAAATAATATAGCCCGTCATAATAAGGTGTGGCTGCGTAGTAAAGATGACGGCGCTTTCTACCCCATAACACCAGACCAGGGAACAGAAACCGGAACGTCCGTTATTCGAATCCAGGATGGAGGTTGGGCGGACAGAAGCGCCGCTGGCGGCACGGTTGAGGCGGAGGTACTTTTCTCCGGCAGTAATTCTTCTTCCAACCCCGGAAACTCCGGCGGCGGGGGCGGGTGCAACTCAACCGGTTTTAATTTCGGCATCCTTGCCCTTTGCAGTCCATTTTTCCTGCGGCTGTTTCATGCGCCGGATGCGGAAAAACCCATATGAGGAGGTTCACCGGGTAGGATAATTACCTGCCCAATATCTCCTCCCGCGCTTTTTTCGGAAGCGACTCCAGTATGAGGCCGTGCGACGCGTCGATCATGCCGCGCAGCACGTCGTCGGGGACCGAGCCTTCGAGGTAGACGGAATTCCAATGCTCCTTATTCATATAGTAGCCGGGTATTATGTCCCGGTATCTTTCGCGGAGCGCGTGGCCGTCGTCGGGGTTCAGCTTCAGCGTTATTATCGGTTTGCCCGTTTTGTCGCCTCCGAGCATCGCGAACATCTTTCCGCGAAGCATGTATCTTGTAGCGTTCCACTCCTCTTTGAAGTCCTTAACCGCGCCGGGTTTTGAGAGGCAGTGCTTATCGAGCCAGGGATAGTTTTTCATCGGATTCTCCTTCAATATTATGTGAAATATAAAAAAACGACATGGCCTTATGCCATGCCGTGGTAATCAACGCCGGATAGATTTTTATACAGCCCTTTTTACTCTGCCGGAGCGGAGGCACTTCGTGCATATCTTGAATCTTCTGGATTCGTCGCCCCCCACGTCGACCTTGACGCTCCTCAGGTTGATGAGCCAGCGGCGGCGCGTATGACGGTTCGAGTGGCTGACCGCGTTTCCTGTGGTCGGTCCTCTGCCGCAGCAGTCGCAATGTTTGGACATATCTCTTTACCTCCCTTACAACGAACGACAACATAATCATATAAATCGCTCTCAGAACTCCCCAAGTTATCCGGGCACAACTTCGGGATTATATCATCGTTAAAAAAATTTGTGAATACGTACCAATCAAATCTAATATCCCGGACCTCCTTGACAGAAACAATTTGATGATTTATGTTTTCCGCATAAACAGGACTATTTTTATAAGCGATTTCTTCAGAAGAAAATTCAGTGCGTATTTGCGGAATCATAATTTTGCTTGCATCACTTTAGTCTCAAAAAAATTCAAGGAGGTATTCTGTAATGAAAAGAATCAGCGCTGTTGTATTGGGTCTATGTATGTTATTGGGCGTTGTCGCGGGGTATTCAGGCGCGGCCGCTGCGGCCGACAATCCGTACCAAGACCAGCTTTACATTCAAGTATCCGCTTTGGGCGCCCTTGCATATTTTTATGATCACATGATGGGTATGGAAAGAGTCGGTATAGAACTTGGCGTCAGAACGGAGTACGTCGGCCCGCCCGATTATGATATGAACGCTATGGTTGCGGCTTTTGAGCAGTCGATAGCGAAACAGCCGCAGGGTATCGTCGTCGTCGGTTTTGAGGATTCACTCAATCCTATTGTTAAAAAGGCAATAGACGCCGGTATACCGGTCGTCACAGTTGACGCAGATCTGCCGGATTCCGAGCGCGTGGCGTTTGTCGGCACCGGAAATTATAACGCCGGCAGAATGGGCGCGGAGAAGATGGCCGAAGTTATTGGCGGGAAGGGTCAGGTCGCCATTTTGACAAAGCCCGGACAGTCCAATCTTGAGGAACGCGTACAGGGTTACCGGGATGGGCTTGCCAGATATCCCGACATAGAAATCGTTCAGATTGGTGACACGCAATCCGATCCAGTAGTAGCCGCGCAGGCGGCCGCTACCCTGTTGCAGATGTTTCCTGATCTCGCCGGCATAGCCTGCGTCGAAGCCGCAGGCGGAGCGGGTTCCGCAATGGCTGTGAGAGAAGCCGGACTCGTGGGCAAGGTAAAAATAATATCCATGGACAGGGATAATGACGTTGTCAATTCAATAATAGAAGGCACGATAACGGCCTCTGTAGCGCAGCAGACCGCGCTTATGCCGTACTACGCGGTGCAGATACTTTTCAATCTCGCCAACAGCAACGTGAGTATATCGAGCGATAACAAAGCCGCCGGCGTCGCGGGCATACCTGCCGCGGTAGATACGGGCGTCATCATAGTGGATGCGAGCAACGCGCAGTATTTCCTTCGCGATTAAGCGCCTTTGCATACCCGAATAATTCGGGCTGTATACTCCCCGTAGAATTATCTGCGGGGAGTATATTTTGAACGAAAGCGGTGTGAAAATGTCGGAATATGTATTGGAAGTCAAAGATATAGTTAAAACATTCCCCGGCGTCAGAGCTCTCAACAAAGTAAACCTTAAAGTAAAAAAAGGGGAAACGCATGCAATAGTCGGCGAGAACGGGGCGGGAAAGAGTACGCTCATACTTACGTTAGGCGGCATCCATAAACCAGACGAGGGCGAGATATACATTGATGGTCAAAAAGTGCGCTTCGACTCCGCGCACGATGCGAACAAAAAGGGCATCAGCGTCGTCTATCAAGAGCTGAGCCTTGTTCAGACTTTGTCCGTCGCCGAGAACATATTCGCCGATCGCCAGCCTGTGGGAGTTCTCGACATAATTGATTCGGGGCAGCTTTACAAACAGGCGAGCGAGATGCTCGCACTGGCGAATATGCGGCATATCAGGCCGGAAACGCTTGTTAAAGACCTGTCAATAGCAAACCAGCAAGTTGTGGAAATACTGAAGGCAATGTCGCTCAATCCGAAAATCCTGATACTTGATGAACCGACGTCGTCGCTTACCGAAACGGAAGTAAAACAATTGTTCAAGAATATCAGAAGACTCAAGGAAAACGGCATTGCGATTATTTACATTTCCCACCACCTAAATGAGATATTCGAAATCGCGGATAAGGTAACAATCCTGCGTGACGGCGAGTACGTCTTCGATGGCATGGTGAAGGACATCGACGAGGATTTCCTCATTACAAAGATGGTTGGACGAAAGATAGAGAATATATACGGTACACGCAATAAAAACGTAAATATCGGCGAAAAGCTATTCGAGACGAAAAACCTCAAGCGCAGAGGCGCGTTCAAAGACATCAGCTTCCACATTTGCAGCGGAGAGATAGTGGGTTTTGCAGGGTTGGTGGGAGCTGGGCGCACCGAATTGGGAAGGGCGATATTTGGCGCGGAGCCGATCGATTCCGGGGAAATAATTCTGGATGGGCATAGCCTGAAAATTCGCGACACAAGTCAGGCGATAGCCAACAACATAGGGTATATGAGCGAGGACAGAAAGACACAGGGACTTTACCTGAAATTTAGCGTGGCCGCAAACGTGATGGCGAACAGGATAAAAGATTTCGCCCGAAGCGGGTTCATCAGCGAGAAGGCAGTCAATGAAAACGCCGAAGCGTCAGTGAAAAAATTCCGGATAATAACGCCGGGCGTTGGTCAGATAGTGAACAACCTCTCAGGCGGTAACCAGCAGAAGGTTTTGCTGTGCAAATGGTTCGGCATAAATCCGAAATTGCTTATCGTTGACGAGCCAACCCGCGGCGTGGATGTCGGGGCGAGAAGTGAAATATACGAGCTACTGCGGAATTTGGCTAAAAACGGCGTTGCGATAATGATGATATCTTCCGACCTGCCGGAAATATTGGGTTTAAGCGATAGAATAATCGTGATGAGGGAAGGCCGGATTGCCAGTGAACTTAGCCGGGCGGAAGCAACTGAAGATAATATATTGGCTCTGGCGGCTGGAGCGGGCGTATTACAGAAAGGGGCCTGATGATGAATTTCGTAAAAAGACTCATGCGTATGCGCGAGTTTATGATATTTGCGGTGGTTGCCAGCATGTTTGTGATAATGACGTTCGCGTCGCCACACTTTTTGTCGGAACGGAATCTCATGGCGGTAATGATGGCGCTGTCGTTGGAGGCAATTGTCGCCGTTGCCATGACAAATTTAATGATAAGCGGCGGTTTCGACATGTCGGTGGGTTCAGTGGCGGCGTTTACGGGAGCGGCAGTAGCAAGGCTGATGAGATTGGGAGTGCCGGTAATGCTTGCGGTTCCGTTGGGGCTCCTTATCGGCGCGTGCATTGGCACGCTTAACGGCTTGATAGTAGCAAAAATAGGCATAAATCCGTTTGTTACAACACTCGCAAGTTTAAGCCTGTACCGGGGGCTAACGATGATAATAACGCAGGGAAGGAACATATCCCCGTTGCCGGCCGGCTTCAATGCAATAGGGCAGTCGGTGATATTTGGTATTCAGACCCCCATATGGTATGCAATTATATTCGTAATAATAGGCGATATACTGCTTCGAAAATCGCGATTTTTCAGGAAAAACTATTACATCGGCGGCAATGAAAAAGCGGCAAGGCTTTCAGGCATACCTGTCGATCGAATGAAGGTATTCAATTATATGTTCACCGGTCTTTTTGCGGCGTTTGCGGGAATCGTAATGTCCGCCCGTCTGGGAAGCGCCGCCGTTACCGCCGCCACGGGCCTCGAACTTAAAGTAATAACAGCCGTAATAATCGGCGGTGCGAGCCTTGCCGGAGGGGAGGGCACGGTCTTAGGCGCGTTTTTCGGCTCACTGCTTATGGCGCTTATCGTAAACGCGCTTACGCTTTTGGGCGTGGACGTCTACTGGCAGACATTTGTCATCGGCGCGACACTGCTCGCCGCCGTCTTAATCGACCGCCTGGGCAAACTCAGGAGAGAAAAGCAATTTGTGAAAAAAGAAGTCTTATGATCCGATGATATTTAATGGCGATGCGAGAGTACGAATAACATTTGCGCGCCGGGTAAATGTCACCCCGGCGCATCCGCATCCAGCTACATAATTCAACCCATTCAAGTTTTCAGACATGAAATTTCCCCGGTATAATATCGTTTTTTACGACTATGCTATACTTTTATCTAGTATTTTCGCGAGAGGAGAGCGCTTTGATGGGTTATTCGGAAGATATGGACAGGCTTCAGGAGATATTGGACGAGTTTGAGGAGCGCGACCTCGACATGGAAAGATCGCTTGAACTCTTTGAGGAGGGCGTGAAATTGATAAAAGATTGCAGGGAATTTCTCGAAAACGCCAAAAGACGCGTCACGATACTGGCCGGAGAAAGCAAAACCGAGGAGTTGTTACCCGATGAGCGAACCGACTGAAACCGGCGCCCATTACGCCGACGCAGTATCGATTCTCGCCGAACGCTATACGAAAAAAATCGAAACGGCTTTACAGCATGTCATCGAAAGCAACAGGGGACGCGTTCCCGCGCGTCTGATGGAATCAATGGCTTATTCTCTCCGCGCCGGGGGCAAAAGGCTGCGCCCGATGCTATGCCTCGCGGCCGCTGAAAACGGCGGAACGAATCCCGATACGGCAATGCCGATGGCTCTTGCGCTGGAATTCATGCACACGGCTTCGTTAATTCACGACGACCTGCCCTGTATTGACAACGATGACCTGCGGCGCGGAAAACCCACTAATCATAAGGTATTCGGTGAATGCATGGCAGTGATCGCCGGAGATTCACTAATGATCTGGGCGTTTGGCTACGCACTGTCCGGCCTGCTCGGTAGCGGCGTTTCCGCGAACCGCGCGGCTCGCGCCGTAAGCGAGTTTTCGGTGTCATCGGGACCGGAAGGGATGTGCGGCGGCCAGGTTTTGGACACGGATCCAGCGAGCCGCAAGCCTGAGAGTGATTTCGTGTATCAGATAGCGGAAAAGAAAACGGCGGCGCTGATAAGGGCGTCCGTTGTGACAGGAGCGATAATAGCGGGGCGGGAGGAGGCGGAGATTCGCGCTTACTCGGACTACGGCACGCATCTTGGGCTGGCGTTCCAGATAGTGGACGACATTCTCGACGCCACCGGCACCTCCGAACAACTCGGCAAGACGCCAGGCAAGGATGCTGATCAGGATAAATTGACGTTCGTTTCCGCTTACGGACTGGAAGGCGCAAGAAATCTCGCCGCAAAAGAATCCGCAGCCGCTGCAAACGCGCTGCTGCCTCTCGGCGGAGAGGCCGAACTGCTTATAAAACTCGCCGAGCAACTTGCGAATAGGAGCTATTGATCCGTGAAATTGGAAGAAAATAAATCACTGATTGAAACTATAGGTAACTATAAAAAACTGCCGCTTCTGGATCCCGGCGATATGAAGCGATTGTGCCGCGAGATCAGAAATCTGATAATCGACGTCACTCTCAAAAACGGAGGACACCTCGGCGGTTCGCTGGGCGCTGTGGAGCTTTGCGTGGCTCTCCTGCGGGTGTTCAATCCCGATCGCGACAAGATTATCTTTGACGTGGGGCATCAAACATATGCGTACAAGATACTAACCGACAGATTTGACAGTTTCCCGACGTTACGGCAAAAAGGAGGGATATCCGGTTTCCCAAAGAGGAGCGAGAGTAAATACGATTTCTTCGACGTGGGGCACAGCAGTACCTCCATATCGGCCGCGCTTGGTTTTGCGAAGGCTCGCGACTTGAGCGGCTTAGGGCACGAAGTTGTTGCGGTGATAGGCGACGGGTCGCTGTTGAACGGACTGGCGCTGGAAGCCCTCAATAATATAACGGAGTGCGACACGAAACTTACAGTGATACTGAACGACAATAAAATGTCGATTAGTCCCAGGGTGGGCGGTATGGCGGAACACCTTGCTAAATTGTCGGTCAGCGCCCCTTACAGACGCTTGAAGCAGTTCGTTAAGGACCAATGCCGGGCGATGGGTGACGGAAGCAAAATGGAGAACCGTCTAGCGCGATGGAAAACGAAATTGAAATCTCTGTTGCTCCCGCAGAATATTTTCGAAGTTATGGGCATTAGCTACTGGGGTCCGTTTGACGGTCACGATATCCACGAACTTGAGGAAATTTTTGAAATGTCGAAGCAATACCCTAAGCCTCTCCTTATCCACGTTATAACAAAAAAGGGCAAAGGCTGCGCCGAGGCGGAGATGAGTCCCGTCAAATTCCATGGCGTGGGAGCCGGTACCGTGATAGGCGAAGCTGTTCCAAAAACGGGAGCGACGGATTCGCAAAAAGAAGATTGGAGCGCGGCGGCGTCCGATATCATATGTAAGCTCGCGTCGCGTGACGACAGGGTAGTCGCCCTTACCGCGGCGATGGAAGACGGGACTAAACTGAGCCCATTCAAGGAAAAATTCCCAAATAGATATTTCGATGTCGGCATCGCGGAAAGTCATATGCTGACCTATGCCGCCGGACTCGCCGCAGGCGGAATGAAGCCGGTCGTCTGTATATATTCCACCTTCCTTCAGAGAGCCATGGATCAGTTGATTCACGATATCAGCATGCAGAAAATGCCTGTTCTGTTAGCCGTGGACCGGGCCGGATTGAACGGTGAGGACGGTGAAACGCATCAGGGGCTGCTTGACGTGTCATGGGGGAGAAGCATCCCAGGTCTTGTGATATGCGCCCCTAGGGATAAAACCGATCTCGATTTTATGATGTCACGCTGGCTTGACGGCGATTTTCCGGTGATGGTACGTTACCCGAAGGGCGAGGTACCGGAGGCGTTAGCGAGAGAATCGGGAGTTGCTCAGGCTCCATGGCTGTCGTCCGAAATACTCCGGCATGGATCCGACGTGTGCGTGATAGGTATCGGCTCCACGGTCACGCTCGCGCTGGAAGCCTCAGAGCGTTGCGAGGCCGAAGGCAACGCGTCCCCGACAATCGTTGATCTGCGGTTTGTTTCGCCATTCGACTGGGAGAAAATCGACCCGCTGCTGTCCGGGCATTCTTTGGTCGTAGTGGCGGAGGACGGCTACAAAGCGGGGGGAGTGGGTGAGGCGATAGCGGCGCGCGTAATCGAACGAGGTTACTCTTGTGCTGTCCGGGTTATAGGAGTAGACGCGATGTACGTTCCGCACGCGTCAAGAGATGAGCAGTTGAACGATTCCGGCCTCTCAGCGTCGGGCATATTCTCTGAAATAGAGGATTTTTATGGCGCGACAGCAACTAGAGCGGCTGGATAAAATTTTGGTTTCACGCGGATATGCCTCCTCCAGGAGTGAGGCGTCCGAGATGATTAAGCGCGGCGAGGTGCGGGTCATGGGCCTCGTTCGCGAAAAGCCGTCGTCAATGTTCGACCCCGAATCCGCCTTAGGTGTGGACCGCGGCGGAGAGAAGCGATGGGTCGGCAGGGGAGCCCTCAAATTATTGAAGGCCTTGGACGAATGGCAGGTGGATCCATCAGGAGCCGGCTGCGTGGATATTGGAGCCTCCACCGGAGGTTTTACGCAGGTGCTGCTTGAGCGCGGCGCATCCAGAGTGGCCGCCGTCGATGTGGGATACGGGCAGTTAGCCTGGGAACTGAGGCGCGACCCAAGAGTGAAAGTAATGGACAGGGTGAACGCAAGATACGTTACCGCAGATGAAATAGGGTGGCTGTCGGACATCGTGACGATTGACGCTTCATTCATCTCCCTGCGCGCCCTTTTGCCTAACATCAGGGAATTGCTCAGCGAGGACGGGGTAATCATCGCCCTCGTGAAACCTCAGTTTGAAGTTGGACGCGAGCGCGTCGGTAAGGGCGTGGTCCGTGATAAGGAGCTTCATACCGACGCGTTGTCTTCCATTTCGGATTTCGCGCGCGAACATTGCGGGTTCATTTTACGCGCGGCGACATATTCACCGGTAAAGGGCGCGGAGGGCAACATCGAGTTTATTTTTTTAATGTCCGGGGAATCCGCTTCTCCGCCAGATGCAATAAACTTAGCGGCGCTGGTGGATGAGGCTCATGCAAAGCTGGAGTGAATTAAAGTATGAGGATAGGGCTTTTTTTTAACCACGAGATTGCGGAATGCGTTACCACGGCAACCGAAATTCAGTCCGCTTTCAAAGGAAACCGGAGTGTAGAGTTTTTGACCGGAAATGCGGTTTCCGGCCGCAGCGATATAAACTGCGCGGTTTCCATTGGAGGGGACGGGACATTCCTCCTCTCCGCAAGGACGATAATGGGAAGCGGAGTCCCTCTTTACGGCGTCAACATGGGACGCCTTGGCTTTCTCGCCTCGGGAAACGCCGGGTCGGCGGTAGAGGACATTCGCCGGATAGCGGCTCGGGATTACGAAATACACCCGATGATACCACTCAAGGCCGAAATAACGAAGAACTCACAAAAGACCACCTCGTGGGCGTTCAACGAGATAATGATAGTTAAAAATTTCGTCTCCCGTCCGATTGCGCTCTCAACTTATCTTGACGGCGAAAAATTATACAGCTTCCTCTCCGACGGCATAATAACGTCCACACCCACAGGTTCCACGGCTTACGCGCTCTCAGCGGGCGGTCCTATCATTCATCCGGGAGTGAACTGCGTGTCCATAGTGCCGATATGCGCTCACTCTCTCTCGCCGAGGCCGATGCTCGTACCGTGTGATTCGGACATATTGATAAAATTGGACTACGCTCAGGGCGGCGCTCTTCTGTCTGGCGACGGCCACGATGACGGGGAATTGTCGTCGGGGGACTGCGTGCTGATAACGTCGGATTTCGATTCCCGCGTTGACGTCATAAAGATGGACCGCGGCTCGTACGCCGATGTGCTGAGGGACAAGCTGGGCTGGTCATGATAGATCGCCTGGAAGTCAGGAACATTGGCGGTATCTCGCGAGCAGAGCTTGAGTTCGCGGGGAACTTCATAGTCATCACAGGGGAAAGCGGCTCAGGTAAGAGCAGCCTGGTCCGCGCTTTTGAGTTCATATCAGGCAAACGCGCGCAGGTTAATTATATCCACGCCGGAAGCGAGGAAGCCGAAGTCACCGCGCTCTGGGCAACGGGCAGCGGCGAATCCGCTATCACAAGACGTTCTCTCTCACGCGCGGGCAAGGGCAGGTGCTGGATTGGCGACGACCTATCCACGGCCGGATCGCTCGCGTCGTTTTCTGAGCCTATGATAGAGATACAGAGCCAATTTGCCCAACTCAATCTGCTCGACTCCGAGCGTCAGTTGGAGTTGGTGGATCAATGCGGGGGATACGAACTTATCGCAACCAGAGATCACCTTGCGGAGCTGTTTCCCCGGATGTTGGCTGTAGAGGTGGAGATACGCGAGTTAAAACGCCGCCGCGCCGAACTCGAAACGAAACTTGAAGGCGCGCCGGAGAGGGTGCGCCGCATAAAAGCGATCGGCTTGTACGAGGGCTGTGAGCGCGAATGGGAGAACGAGCGGAAGAATCTTGAGCGCGCGCTTGCGGAAACGGGAAAGTACGAGAAACTCGTCGAAAAAATGAACGGCGGTGAGTCGGAGGCCGGCTTGCTCGAACAACTGACGTCCGTCGTTCTGGAATTATATGCCGCGGCTCCGCACGAACTTGCCGATGAATGGCGCGAGCTGGGCGAGGCGGGCATGTCCAGTTTTCAATCTCTGTTTGACTCCGCCAGGCGTGAGCTCGGCATAATGAGCCGGGAGGAGCTAGAGGCCGCGCTCGAAAAAACCGAGGCGAGGCTGGGAGTTCTTCGAAAACTGAAACGAGATACGGGGAGCGAAACACCGGAGGAGCTGCTGGAGTACGTAGGGGAGGTGGAGGATAACTCCAAGTGGCTCGCCTCGTCGTCTGTGTTACTCGACGAAAAGAACGCGCAGTCAGGCCGATTGAAAGGCGAGGTCACATCGGTTGCGCGCAATCTCAGGACACTGCGCGATCTTGCGGGAGCTGATTTCGAAAAAAGGGTAAATCGCCACTTGCGCGACCTAGCCATGGACGACATAACGTTTTCCGTCACAGTCAACAAACTTGACAAAGTTCGCGCGTCGGGGGCTGAGAGCGTTACGTTCATGTTAAGTCAGAAATCACTGCCGCCGCTCCCGGTGGGGAAAGTGGCTTCCGGGGGGGAACTGAGCCGCATCCTTATCGCCATACAGGCTTCCATGGAGCGGGACCGTCTGCCGGGCGTCCTTGTGTTCGATGAGGTTGAAGCCGGATTGGGAGGAAGGACTGCATTGCTGGCCGGTGAAAAATTGAAGGAAATATCCGCGCTATGCCGTACCATCCTGATAACTCACGAAGCAACTATAGCGGCTATGGCCGCTCAGCATTTCCTCGTGACACGCAGGGGAGATGAAACGGAGGTTTATGAAATCACTGGAGAGAACCGCGTCAGAGAAATAGCTAGAATGTTGGCCGGTTCCGAATCCAGGGAGGCAATCGATCACGCGAAAGCGCTTCTCGAAGCATGACCGAATGCCTGCTTTGGGGGAGGTTTTAAAAATGAACAAAAATTTATACCTGCGCCGTCATCTAATAGCGGGACGCTATCAGGTGGTTCCCTGTGAGATCGGCAGAATGACGACGGATGACTACGACGAGGCTGTAAAACTTCACAGCAGAGTCGCGCGGGGCATGAGCTACGAAATTTTCGTGCCGACGAGCAAAAGGGACATTAAGCGTCTATTGGGCAAGGAGGGCATATCTGTCGGAGTCTGGTTCGAGGGCAGACTGATAAGTATGAGGGCTGTCGTGACTGGCGGCAAATGGATGGATGAGATCCTTTCGGATATGGGCTTTGACGCCGATCTTGAACGTAAATCCGCTTACACTGAACACTGCATTGTCGACAAGGAATTCCGGGGCAACAATATTCAATTTCTTACGCATTACGCGATAGAAAACATAATAACTGAAGAATTCGAAGCCATTTATACCACTGTGTCCCCAAAAAACAGCTTTTCAATGCAAAATATATTCGGGTGTAATTTCGTGGTCGTCGGGATCAAAGAAATGTACGGAGGTTATCTGCGTTTTATTTTAAGAAAAAGAATATTGCGGTGTTTGCCGATATGGACCCACGGGCATCTTGTAATCCCGATAAGTGATACAAAGCGGCAGACGGCGGCGATAGCCGAAGGCTGCGTTGGCTATAAACTTATACGTAAATCCAGAGGGTTTTCCGTTTTGTACGCGCCGGCAGGTGATAACCCGCCGGAAAGCTACTGGCGGCATATGGCAAAATAAAAAAGAATTTGGTAATTGACGTGCAGTGTGATGCTGATAATATATAATCCACGCGCCTATTAGAAATAAAGGCGCGTCATTTTGATTTACATGGCAATCAAAAATTTAATTTTATATTCGTGAGAGGAGTGCAACTGTACATGACAAACAGGAAACCGGAGGATATACGTTCCATCGCGATTGTTGGTCACGGAGGCGCCGGCAAGACCTCACTGCTCGAGGCCATGCTGTTCGACAGCGGAATCATCACAAGGATGGGCCGCGTCGACGACAAAAACACCGTCTCCGATTTTGACCCCGAGGAGCAGAAGCGCACGATTTCTATCAACAGTTCACTCTGCACGTTCGAATACAAGGGCCGCACGATCCACGCTATCGACACTCCCGGTTTCGCCGATTTCGTCGGTGAACAACGCAGCTCTATGCTGGTTACCGACGCATCGGTATTTGCAGTGAACGGAAATTCCGGCGTGGAGGTCCAGACAATGAAGCTATGGGACTACGCAACGGATTTCAACGCCGCCGCGCTGTTCTACGTAAGCCGCCTCGATAAGGAGAACGCGGATTTCACAAAGACGGTTAACGATATACAAACCGGCATTTCGAAGAACGCGTTGCCTCTGTGCCTCCCGATAGGCTCCGAATCGTCCTTCAAGGGGGTTGTGAACGTACTTTCCGGCAAATCGTACATATACAAGGGCGACGGCTCTAAGGACTTTACGGAAGGAGACGTTCCGTCCGACATGGCGGACGCCGTATCCTCCGCTAGTGAGGCGCTTATCGAGAAAATAGTCGAAGCCGATGATGATCTGATGATGAGGTACCTCGACGGAGAGGAACTCTGCCCGAATGATATCGCTAACGCCATGCGCAAGGCTGTGGCGTCGCGGATACTTTTCCCGATAATCCCCGGAGCCTCCGTCCCGAACATAGGAATATTCCAAATTCTTGACGCGATAGCCGATTACTTGCCCTCCCCGCTCGATATTCAGCCGCGCAAGGCAATGAAGGGCGATGAGGAGGTGGAGGCAGCGCCGGACGTGAACGAACCATTCACCTCTCTATGTTTCAAGGTAATGGTGGACCCATATGTCGGCAAGCTCTCATTCGTGCGTGTGTTCTCAGGTAAGCTCACGAGTGACCAGACGATTTTCAACGTCAACAAGGATGAAGAAGAGCGCATCAGCTCGTTCCGTTCCCTGAGAGGTAAGGAAGGAACTGAGATAAAAGAAATCGTAACGGGAGATATAGTCGCTATACCTAAACTCGACAGCGCGGCGGTAGGGGACACACTCAGCGTAAAGGGACAGTCGGTCACCTTCCCAGCAATTGAGTTCCCCGAACCCGTATACAGCGTGGCTGTGACCCCGAAGAGCCGCGCCGACGAGGACAAGCTCGGTAACGCGGTCCGCAAGGTGTTGGACGAGGACCAAACACTCAGCTTCATCAAACATCCCGAAACGAATGACTCCATTCTGTCAGGAATGGGCGACATGCACCTGGATATAGCCCTGTCGCGCATAAAGGACCGCTACAAGGTTGACCTCGACACTGCCACGCCGCGCGTCCCGTACCGGGAAACGATAAAAAAGACGGCTAAGGCTCAGGGAAAATATAAGAAACAGACGGGCGGCCGCGGACAGTATGGAGACGTCCACTTCGAGCTTTCGCCGCGCGAGAAGGGCTCCGGCGTGACGTTCGAGGACAAAGTTGTAGGTGGCGTGGTGCCGAAAAACTTTATTCCCGCCGCTGAGAAGGGCTTGCGCGAAGCAGCCGCTAAAGGCGTGCTCGCGGGATATACCGCTGTCGACTTCAACTGTACTATTTTCGACGGCTCATATCACGACGTTGACTCATCGGAAATGGCGTTCAAAATCGCAGCGTCGATGGCATTCAAGAAGGCGTTCATGGACGCCGCCCCGATACTTATGGAGCCGATAATGAACGTGTCTGTAACGGTTCCGGAAGACTGCGTCGGCGACGTGATGGGCGACTTCAACAGCCGGAGAGGTCGCATAATGGGAATAGACCCCGACGGCAAGATGCAGATAGTGAAAGCCCAATGCCCCCAGGCAGAAACGTTCCGCTACGCGATAATCCTTCGCTCAATGACGAGCGGCAGGGGCAGCTTCACAATGGAGTTCTCGCACTACGAAGAGGTCCCCGCAGAAATAGCCAAGAAGATAATCGAAGCGGCGGAACGCGAGGAAGAAGAGGACTGATCGGAACCAAAAATCACTTGCCAGACATAGGGCTCGTGTATATAATTACAACGCTTCGCAAAACGTCGCGGAAATAGCTCAGCTGGTAGAGCATTGGCTTCCCAAGCCAAGGGTCGCGGGTTCGAATCCCGTTTTCCGCTCCAGTGATAGCAAGGCCCCAGGGGAATTTGACCCGGGGTCTTTTTCATTTCTTGGTACAGTATTGGTACACTGGAAAGAAAATCGGCACTTTCCGGTATAATTGACGCAGGTTGGTTTAGCTTCAAAAATATGGTACAGTTTACATGCGACGCGTATGGATATTACCAGTCACCGACCCCCGGCAAAGCCGGGGGCTTGGTTTTATGAACCGCTCAAAGCGGTTAAGAATCTTGAGCCGCTAAAGCGGCGTTACTCAAACAATTTTCGCTGCTCATACAACTGGTCTTCTGATTCTTGACTCTTGATATACGATTTTTACTGCTTCTTCGTCTTTCCTTACTGTTGATACGTAGTAACCTCGAGCCCAGAAATTCTCTCCTTGATAATTTCTTTGCCTTCCACCAAAATTTCTTGCTATGTATATCGCGCTTTTGACTTTTATAAAACCTACTACTTGTGCCACTGCATATTTCGGGGGGATTGAAATATAAATATGCACATGGTCCGACGCGATATGCCCTGCCAAAATGTGGCTCTCTTTTTGTTTCGCAAGTTCATGAAACACTTCACGTAGATATTTCCGTATCTTACCAAACATCACTTTACGACGATACTTCGGTATCCATACTATATGATACTTGCACTCCCAGTTACTGTGGCATAAACTGGATACATCTTTCACGGGTTCTCTCCTCCTTGTAACTTTGAGCGGTTCACAAGCGTAGGATTGAGCCTGTTCCTGGATTTGTCAAGCTTTGCCCGTCCCCCAGCAGAGCTGAGGGTTTACCTTTTATTAATAAATCGCGTTCTTGTCCTGCGAAGTGCCAGAAAAAATCGGGTTGCCAACTGCCGGACGATTTTATTACGCGGGTGGCGTACAGACAACGGACGGACAAGAATGGCGCAACCATGGACGGAGGGGCGAGCGTGAGTGAATTTATTAGCAAGAGCGAAATGACCGAAGAAGATTGGTCACGCCAAGCGGTGAGTGTCCCAAGCACTATTGAGTTTATTTGAACTCGTAAAACCTCGCCGCCTTTCATCTGGGCGTACGATAAGGAGCTTTACAAACGCAGAAATGTTGTTGAGCGATTGTTCCGACGCATTAAGGAGTTCCGCAGGGTATTCACGCGCTACGATAAACTTGACGTAATATATTTGAGCTTCGTATATTTTTGTTTTACTGTCATTTGGCTGCAATAGTGTCAACAGACCCTAGTAACGCCTGATGCCATACCCTGTATGATCGCATATCCCACACCGATGTGGCGGTTGAGGCACGAGCCAGAGGGAATGGCTTGTTACTGCTATTTCATTAGAGAGCGTGCATTATATCCTTCGTTTTTTCGTAGATCGACGCAAAATGTCCTTTTAGGGACTCATATTTTTTATAGTTTTCCATATTCGGTTCGGTGTGATATTTGATTTTTATCAATTTTTTTATATCTGACGCGGATTTAAAAACGCCTATGCCATACCCCGCCAGCAAGGCGTCGCCGTAAGACGCGCCGATAGTAACTTCCGGGACGCGCTGCGTGATATTGCAAACGTCAGAGACGGTCTGCAACCAAACGGGGGATTTTGTGCCGCCGCCAACGGCGGTCGCCGTTTCAAGCGTTAACCCCGATGCGCGCGCGTAGTCAAGGTTTTGATCGATGCCGCAGCTGATACCCTCAAAGGCGGCCTTTACGATATGTCCTCTTGTGTGGCGCAGGTTAAGCCCGAATATCACGCCTTTCGCCTGAGGATCCATAATAGGCATGCGTTCGCCCAGAAAATACGGCAGCACTATGACCCCGTCGGAACCGGCGGGGATGTGTTCGGCTTCATTGAACAGCTCATCATATGCGATCGCGCCGGTTTTTTCTTCCTTCTCCAGAAGGTCTTTCGCGAAATTATCCCTCAGCCAACGGGTGAGGGACCCCGTCGTCGCCATTCCGCAGGCAAGAGTAAATGCGCCGTCCAATACGAACGGGCCGCTCCAGAGCGGCGTGTCTTTCCTTAACGAAGGGGTAAGCATAATCATAAATATCGTGGACCCATACATGATCATAATATCGCCGGGCTCAACGACGCCCACGCTGACCGCTTCCGCTCCGGCGTCCGTGGTGCCGGCTATGACCGGCGTGCCGAATGCGAGTCCCGTTTCAGCGGCGGCTTCTTTTGTGACTTGGCCGATCACGTCCGTCGTGCCGACTATTTCGGGAAGCATCTCTTTAGGGCAGACATATGAACACATTTCATCGTTCCACGTCATGGTTCTGTAATCGACCATCGGCTGCGCTGATACTGCGGAGTAACGGTCGACGCAGTAATTACCGGTAAGTTTCGCGGTCAAAAACCCCGACGCTATCGTGAAATGCCTGGTTTTTGCGAATATTTCGGGTTCATTGTCTTTTATCCATTTCATCTTTGGGCCATAGGATTCAACGGTGCATACTGCTCCCGATATTTCGCGCATTTTTTCTTCGCCGATGAGCCGGTTCAGTTCAGCCGCCTGTTTTTCGCTGCGCGTGTCTATGCCGTAAAGGATTGCGTTTCGCAAAGGGTTGCAGTTTTCGTCGACCGCAGTGATTGCGGCCATTATTGCGCTTGTCCCTATGGCCGCGATATTTTCAGGCTTTATCCCGGATTTTTCGAGCAGTTCTTTGGTTATTTTTTTAAAATCGCGCCACCAGTCGTTGATAGGATCGTGTTCCGCGAATCCCGGCTGCGGCGTTATCAATTTATGCGGCGAGGTCGCCGTCGCCGCGATCACTCCGTCCGTGTCGCAAATCACGCCTTTGGATTCATACGTTCCGCAGTCGAATCCGAAAAGATAATCTTTTCCCATCTTAGACCATTCCTTTCGCTTATCTCGAAAAATCCGTCCCGGCGTCTATATCGGCAAGAACGTCGGCAATGAGCAGCGATAATTTTTCCAGATCGTCCATGTCAACGAACTCACAAGGGCTATGCGCGTATCTTCCGGGGAAGCCAACATCCACGCACTTTACGCCGGTTCCTTCAAGCTGCACATAGCTTAAATCAGTCAGCCAGCCTATCTGCGCCGTACGCTGTAAATTTATTCCCGTTCGCTCGGCGGCGGCTTCAAAAAGCCGCACCATGGCCGGGTGCGGAATTGTGCCGTTCAGCGTGCCGCGGCCGTGAAAGTTGTAAAGCGATATGGTTGGACCCTCCCCGCATTTTACTTCACCCATGCCTTTTAAATCGGGAGTGTCGGCGCTTCCGCCGATGTCTATCGCAATCGCTATATCGGGCTTGACGGTTCGGGCGGCCATCATCGCCCCCCGCAGGTTATATTCCTCCTGCACGCTTCCTACTAAATAAATGGTACATTTTTGCGGGTTGCCCCTGAGCAGGTTCGCCAGTTCCATAACCACGGCGCAGCCTCCGCGGTCGTCAACAGTGGTCATCAGCGCGCGGTTATGCATCAGTTTCTGGAATCTGGGCTTATACACCACGGGGGAACCCACGTTTATTCCCATATCCAAAACGTCCTGCCGGGATTTCGCGCCTATGTCCACAAACAGGTTCATATATTTTTCAACTACATATTTTTCCTCCGGCGGGGTCACATGATGCTGCTTTGCGCATATGATACCATCTACTACGTCCCCATTTCTCGTCTGCACAACGACCTCGGTCGCTGGCAAAACTTTTTCCGGAATGCCTCCCATGCGCTCGATCCTTAAAAATCCGTCCGGCTCGATTAAACGCACAAAGAATCCAAGGCTGTCCATATGCGCGAAAACCATTATCACCGGGGCGGAACTGTCGGTCCCAGGGGATTTGGCGATACAATTGCCGAAAGTGTCTATCTGAACTTCAAACCCCAGCGCTTCAAACTCGTGCCGCATATATGCCGCCATTTTCTGTTCGTGTCCAGCCAGCGCAGGTATCAAAACCATATCGCGCAAATATTTTTCAACTCGGCTCAACATTTTCATCACAATCCTTTTTTATTCGTTATCCTTATTATCTATAGAAACTCACCGGGATACGGAACTTTTACTCACCGACGCGATATTTTTCACTCTACCACATACCGCAAAAACGCGAGCGCCGCGACAACGAAAAATAAAAGCGGCATTATACTCATTACTAAAGCCCTTCCTAAAAGATATTGGTTTTTGCGTGGTTTTAACCCACAAGCTGTTGGTAATACAGAGTATATGTTATAATAAATATACTGTCAATAAATGTGTCATTTTAAAATAAAGGGTACTCGAACGATTTTTTTTAACAAAAAATTGCCGGTCAGCACATGCGGCCCCGCATTTATTTTGGCTCAAAAAACGAGGGCGATCCATTTATAGAATTTATTATTCGGGAGGAAACAATTATGACGCCGCGCGAACGAGTTATCGAAGCTATCAATCACAGAACTCCGGATAAAGTGCCTGTCGATTTGGGAGCAACGGTGGTTTCGGGAATCAGCGCCACTACTTATTACAAATTGCGCCGGGCATTGGATTTGCCGGAACAGCCGGTTAAAATACTGGACATGCTGCAATTCGTCACCATAGTCGATGACGACGTACGCGAAGCCTTGGGTGTGGACGTCGCTCCCTTGCCGTATCCCATCGGCCTTACAGGTCTGCCCTATAAAAATTTAATTCCGTTTACCACGCCTAACGGCACGCCAACCCTGCTCTCCGGCGGCACCGAGCTGGATGTTCTGGACGACGGTTCGGTTGTCCTTTATCCTTCCGGTGACAGAAACTATCCTCCCAGTATGCGAATGCTTGCCGACGGCATGTATTTCGATAACATTACAGAGCGGCTGCCGGATATGGACGAAGCCAACCTGAACCCGAAAGAAGATTACAAGGACGATTTCAGTGTAATTCCCGACGAAATCGCGGAGTGGCTGGAGCAGGAATCGCTGAGGCTGCACCGCGAAACTGAATACGCGATTGTCGGACACGTTCCCGGAGCCGCGCTGGGGGACGCCGGCGTGGTACCGGCTGCCTGGCTGCGCGAGCCAAAGGGCGTCCGCAAATTGGAAGACCATTTGATGGCTCATGCCCTTTATCCAGAATACCTTCGTGAAGTATATGAAATGCAGACTGAGGTCGTGATGAAAAATCTGGAGATTTACCGGCAGGCGGTGGGTGATCGGATTCAAATTATACTGCTCAACGCAACTGACTTCGGAAACCAGAACTGTGAGATGATTTCACCCGATATTTTCCGCGACCTGTATAAACCATTTTTTAAGAAAATGCACGATTGGGTTCACGCCAATACAAATTGGAAGACGATGTTCCATTCATGCGGAAGCAACGTGAATCTTCTCGACGATTTTGTGGAAATGGGCGTCGATATATTAAACCCCGTTCAACTGTCCGCCCACGGCATGGACGGCAAAATGCTCAAGGAGAAATACGGCGGCAAGCTCGTATTTTGGGGCGGAGGCATCGACACGCAAAAAACGCTGCCATTCGGCACACCCGAACAAGTGCGAAATGAAGTCCTGGAACGTCTGGCTCTGTTTTCTCTCGGAGGAGGGTACATATTCAATCCTGTGCATAACATAGTTGGAACAACCTCAATCGAGAATGTCATCGCCATGTTCAACGCGGTAAAGGAATTTAACGGCGTTATGTAATTCGCCGCCTCATACTCCAGGCCGGGAACAGCATAGCGTTTGACGTTTCAGCCGTCAGCATGAATCAGCGCGCGACGAGCAGCGGCGGCGTTGCGGTATTTGTGGTCAGGGGGAGAGGACATAAAAAACAAGATTGCAGGACAGCGTTTTGTCGTTCGCTGTTTTTTTGTCGCTGGATTTGGAGTTTTTATATTACCAACTCATCAATGTTATCAATTAACTCCGGCAGAAAGTCTACCAGCACATCCCAAATGATATTGAGTCGTAAGCCCTCATAGTCATGCACGATTCTATTCCTCATACCCCTTATCTTGCGCCACGGAATATGGCTGGTATTTCCGACAAACTCGTTATCCAGTTTGCCGGCCAGTTCACCAATCTGGCTCAAATTAAAAACGCATGCGGCTATGGTTTTCGCGTCATTAGAGAACTCCGAAAAATCCATACATCCTTTGAATTGCAAGGTTTGTACCGCGTAAAATTTAATTTTGTCTATGATTTTCTCATATTCGCTCATAAATAACTATCCCAGTTTCCGCAATCTCGCGCTGTGCCTTACCTCCGTCGATAATCTGCGAGGCTTCAATCAAATCCACAGGAATATTCAGAGCTTCCACAATATCCTCAAGAATCCCGAAAAAATCAATTCCCTTAATCCTGCCTTTGCTGTCTATGAGAATGTCAACGTCGCTTGAGAGTTTCGGATTTCCAATGGCGTAAGAGCCAAACAGGACGGCTTTTTCAACAGGGAGCATGCTGAATAAAGGCAAAAGCTTCTCTTTTATCTCATTTACCGAGTAAATTTGCCCCATGTTGTACCTGTCTCCTCAAATATAAATTTCCCAGCGTGCCTACCGTAAGAACAGTAAGCGCAAAAAATGAAACCAACCATTGCCAGTATAGCACGCAGGGTATATCTCTGGTCATGCGACCGCGTTTATTTGTCCATCATTTCCAGAAACTCTCCGCTCTTTGTTTTGCGCCGGCGGCGCTCTCTCCTTGTCATGAAACGCTTTTGCCTTCGCGAAACGTGTGACGGTGGCTCCGCGATATCGTGTCCGATCACCCTTTGAGCAGCCGGGCGCTCCTTAATGGGAAAAACAGGGAAGGGGATAATTTTCCCCGATTCCGGAACCGGCGCGGCGTCAATCTGCGGCGTCGGCGTAGTCATGTGCGGGGTGGCTTCCGGGGCGTTTCGTTCCTCCTCGGCGGAAAATATCACTCTTTTTATAACTTTCGTGACCTTCGTTATGGGATATTCGAGCAGGGGCGCGAGCGCGCGGATTATGTCCCTGATGGCCTCCGGGGAAATATCCGGGCGGACGCGCCACAGCGAGAAGGTCCTGTGCCTCTCCCGGCCGTCCGGGAAGTAGCCCACGCAAGTTTGAATGGCGATTCGGCAAGTTATTTTTTCGTTAGACATATCTGACGCACCCCTCAATAATATATTTGTTTCTATATATTAAAGTTGGTAAAAAACAATCAATTCGTCAACCCTAAATTTTTTTTTTGCTAACGATTTTTCCACGGTAAATCGGCGGACACAAAACTACATCAAGCGAGGCCGGGGGGGAGTGATATTAAAACCAATCTTTTGGTTTCTTTATGACGCGTTCAGTCTTCGTCTTTATTTCGTCCGGGAATTGATGTGACGCTAAAAGCGTTTGAGTCAAACGCCGAATATAACAAGTATTTTCTTTTAAAACTTTGTAAGAAATAGCGTCTCGGGCTATATAAAGCCCGACTTTCTTTTTACAGTCCTTAACGGCAATTTGTATGGAGTATGACATGTCACTGTCGTTGCTGAACAACATGGCATAATCGAATTTATCTTGCACAGCGTCAACTGCCATCTGGACAGCCAAGTTTACGTCGGTTCGTTTTTCCTCCGTCTTAATAACTTCGACCAACGATAATATGCCTTTATCGAAATCTTCCGCCAGCGGCATCTTCGTTTTATGAACGGAAAAATAACCAAGCCTGATTTCAATTTTAGGGCTGATTTGTAACGCCTCTAAATATATTTTCTGGCGCAAAGCCTTTTCCGGTTTTGTATGGTAAGAACCAATTTGAGCAGAGAAATACTTGACCGCAATGAGTTCTTGGTTTGAATTTACTAACGCTTCGCACAAAGAAACAAGATCAAGCCATTTGTTTTTAGTCCCTTTGAGAGAGCTGTAAAACAGGTTAAATCCATCGATATAGGCGATAACCCTCTGCTTCGTCATAATAAGCCTCCAAAATGTCAAGGGGGAGATTTCTCTCCCCCTACCGTTGCTGCGAACAACAACGGGCTTCTTGTAAAAAAATATAACATGACGCGGCGACAGGAGTCAAGTTATTTTTTTCGATGTTATTTTTTCGTACTGTCCCGTTTGACCCTGCCTAAAAAAGTATTGGTATCACCGGATTTCTTGTGGGTTCTATATGGCATGTATCTTTCTAATTATGTAGTGAACAGTAAAGTCAATATCTGTTTCATCATCTATATGTTTTTTAGAAACCCAGCTTGTTACGTCGCAAATTTTTCCTCTATAACCAACTTCCTCTCCATAAAGTTGCTGCATATTAACGCAAATCGTTTCCAAATTAAGAAATGCTACTCCAGGCCATTCTAAATATCCCTTATCTTCATTATGCTTAAAATTGAGTGCGATAATAAAATATTTATCTTCAAAACGGAGCTTAAGATAAAAGATTTCAGGGCTAATACTAAAGCCCTTCTTATTTATTTGATTAACCAGTGGTTTAAATCTATATTCAGCGAAATAATAGACATTCGCATTAAGATAATGTGACAAAACAGGGTCATGTAAAATACCTCTGGTTTTTCCTTTTTCTAAAGAAAGCTCTGTTTCCATATATATCTTTAATAATTGCGACTTGATACTATTGTCTGTAATATTAATTTCTTCGTTAGGCTTTGGAGTAAACCATAAATATTGTAACGACTCTTCTATTTTAGAATGTATAAATTGAGCATCCAAGCTAATCACCTGCAAACATATTTGATGTAATCTCGCCCATTATAAGGGGAAAAAATGAAACAAACACATTGAATAATAGATGATACCAAAACAGGGAACTCCTACAACCCTACTTTATCTCACGACAAAGCAGGAAACCCAAATATACGCAGAAAAAATACTTGACGAGGCCGTCGTCAACGTCGTCGCCAGTCGCCGCCATGCTCATATAAAAATACCTGATTTCAGTAAGATAATTCATTTGTTGCCATTTTGACGGCGTAATAACTGAAACTACTTGAAACCAGATGATGATAAATAAAAAAAAGGCGATGGTGATGATAGCCCGTGATTTTCTGGTGGATAGTGAGAGATTTGAACTCCTATATGCTCTGAAACCGAGTGTTTTCAAAGCATTGCACCATCGACCACTTAGCAAATATCTTAAAAAATACCCTCAAAAATAAGTATAGTTTTTGTACCTTACGAGAATATCTTCACCGATGATACAGAACGCCGCAATCTCGTTGGAGAATCGAGCAAACGCGAACAAACGCGGCTCTGCCGTCGCTTGCCTCGACGACGCTTTGACGACGCGCCGTTTTGGAAAGATGCAAGCCCGCTCTTGCCAAAGACCGGGCAAACAAGATGAACGCAAAACACAATATTGCGGAGAATTGCCACACAGAAGCCCTCTTGCCAACCGACGACGCGCCGTTTGGGGAAGATGCCAGCCCCCTCTCGCTACGACCGGCCAAACAAAATGAGCGCAAAACAAAATAGCGGGAGAATTACCAAACGGCAACCCTCCCGCCAGCTAACGTAGAAACTAACCGATAATGGCTTGTAGACCATTATTCAATATCTCGGTCGCTTCCTTCTGCATATCGTCCAGTACGTGTGAATAAGTATTCATCGTTGTAGCAAAGGTACTGTGACCGGCTCGTTTCTGCATCACCTTCACATTGATACCGAGACGCAACATAAATGAAATATGGCTATGCCTCAGATCGTGAAGCCTGATACGTTTCAACCCATTAGCCTCTATAAACTGACGAAACTTAGTGGTATACCAATCTGGAGCATAAGCCGCGCCGTCAGATTGACATACAATTAAGTCCGTATCATGAAAATCTGCGCCATATCGTAACTTGCGCTTCATGTACTCTGTTCTCTCACGACGCAATAATTCCATGAGAATCTCCGGAGCCTCTATCTTACGTTTACCGCTTTCGGATTTAGGGTCTTTGGTGAGAACCCTGCCCTTGAGTCGAACGACATTATCCTCGATACTAACTATGCCGTTATCAAAGTCGATATGACTATATTTCAAAGCCATCATCTCGCCCCGACGCAATCCAAGACAAACTAAAATCATAACGCCTACTTCTAAGTCCGTATCCTTTACCGCCGCTATAAGAGCTTGCAGTTCCTCGGCACTATAGATTTCCGGCTGATACGGCTTGCACTTAGGAAGTTCTATATACTCAGCCGGATTCTTTTTGATAATCTCCAACTGCGCGGCGCGTTTAAGGGCTGTGTTGAGATTCATGAATAAATTATGTATCGACCTTGGCTTGAGCGGATTGTCGCTTAGTGGAGATTTGACAGCCAGTTCGTTAAGCCATTTTTGAATCTCGATAGTAGATAAGTTCTGCAACCTCACCTTACCAAACTTTGGAATAATATAATTCTCAACGTTATAGGCATAGGATTCGGCTGTGGTAGGGGATTTGTACGGGATGATGTAAGTATCAAGCCACTCGCGGAGAAATTTCTCGAACGTGATATTGCTATCCCTCACGTACTCCCGGTTGTCGAGGTCAGTGAGCATCTTCCTCATGATTTCCTCGGCCTCTTTTTTGGTACAGTCGGATAAAGTCTTAAATATCCGATTGCGTTGACCAGTAACAGGGTCGGGGTCTAACTCAATGACAATCTGCCAGACATACCCATTCTTGTTTTGCCGTTTGCGAAGATGTGAACCCATGTATAATCGCTCCTTTCGTTTATATACCAGGGAACGAGATTAAGGTATAACCCCATTCCCCTTATTGACATGACAGAGTTAATCCAATTCGATAACTCGCGGCTCACTGCAATTAAGCCAGTCTGTAAAATTCTTCTTTGACACCTTATAGGCGCGTCCGACCTTAATAAAATTCATGCCACCATAACGGATTAGTTTTAAGCTTTTTACATAGCCGATACCTAAAACATTAG
>Ga0099364_10002536_pt1 | contig 29066 bp, 28 predicted proteins | sample TergutTh196P3_FD_73070 | JGI IMG/M metagenome (GOLD analysis project Ga0099364, IMG submission 73070) | Microcerotermes parvus P3 segment gut microbial communities from Pointe-Noire, Republic of the Congo - Th196 P3 | ecosystem: Host-associated > Arthropoda: Insects > Digestive system > Gut ...
ATTGGCGTGGGAGTAATGGTCATAAATCCGCATCCATGCGGATTTATGACCTAGAAGTTTTTGCTAAGCAAAAACTTCAACTAAAGATATGGTAACACCGCCCTCCATGGCGGCTATGCCGTTTTTTTGCAGGGAAGAGTTAGAAGGGCAGAGGGACTTCCCGGCCTTTCTTCAAGCCTTCTCTCCTCGCCGTGCCCTCCCTCTCGCTGGAGCCTGTAGGAAAAGCCTTATTTACATATTTTTTCACACGGAGGAAACGGAGGACACGAAGTTCACGGAGGAAAGCGTTATAGGAAACCCTATACAAACCACTACAAGGCTGGTAATATCGAAATAGAGGGGAAACATGGCAAAATACCGAACGACCGATGTAGCAGCAGGGCAGGGATTATTCTTAGATGTAAATTTAAAGAAACAATTACTGCCTGATACATTTGAATATATGCTAAATGAGATAATAGGCACAAAGATAGATTTAGATATATTTGATAAAAACTATAAGAACGACCAGACCGGAGCGAGTGCTGTACCACCAGCAGTATTATTGAAACTAATCATTTATGGATATTCCAAAGGATGTATGAGTTCTCGCATGCTTGACGAGCTAAATAAAAACAATATAGTAGCGAAAGCATTAACCGGAGACATGAGCATTCACTGGACAACGATAGCTGATTTCATATCAAAGAACAGCAGCGAATTTAAAGAAATATTTATGAAAGTACTTGTCTATTGCAATGAACTTGGGCTAATAGGTGGAGAGACATATGCTATAGACGGGCTTCGCCTGCCATCGAATGCGTCCAAGGAAATGAGCGGTACAAAAAAACAACTTGAGAAACGGATGAATACGTACAAAAGAATGGCCGAGAAACATTTATCCAGGCACCAAAAAAAAGATGAGCGAGGTGAAACTAATGAGAAGACAGAAGAACGGTTCATTAAACGGCAAAAATACCTTTCCCACCAGATGGAAAAAATAGACAATTTTCTGAAAAAGATGGAGCCTAAAAAGGGAAAAGACGGACGAGAAAACCAATCTAATGTAACTGATAATGAAAGTGCGATGATACATAGTACCAAGGGGTATCTGCAAGGGTATATAGGAATAGTGATATCTGACGAGGAAAATCAGATAATAACCACTGCTCAGGCAGTTGGAACAACGAATGAAGGTGAGCATTTGAGAGCAATGCTTGATAAGAATGGTGAAAACTTGAAAGAAGCAGGTGTCAAAGAACCGGAGGAAGGCAAAAAGCCTTCTATACTTGGAGACCCGAATTATTTTAGTGAGGATAACCTTAAGGCATGCGAAGAGCGAGGAATAGAAGCGGTAATAGCGTCTGGTCGTGTGAATGAGCGTCCCAGCACTTGTGAGAAAAACCGGTATGCTTCTGAAGATTTCAAATATCATGAGGAAGATGATTGTTTTGAATGCCCACAGGGAAAACTGTTAAGGTATAAATATAACACCAAGCTGAGAAACGGCGAAGAGAAAATATATCAGGCAAGCCTGACTGACTGCCGCCAATGTCCGGCATATTCAAAATGCATATTGACTGAAAAAGACCGTAGTGAGTTGAATCAAGGAAAAAAGATACTGATCCATATTGGTAAAGAACCGGAGAGACAATGCAGCAAGATGAGGAAAAAGCTGGAAACAGAGGAGTATCAAACTAAGTATTCACGCAGGATACAGATAGTAGAGCCTGTATTTGCTAATATAAGCTATTGTAAAAAATTAAATCGTTTTACCTTGAGAGGTAACGAGAAGGTAAACGGTCAATGGCAGCTATACTGCATGGTACATAATTTAGGGAAATGCCTAAATGAACTTAATAGAAGGAGAAAAACAGCATAACGGCGGGTATGAAAGATGCAGGCAGGGCCTTGGGCTCCGTTTCCCAGCCTCTGTGTCCGCCGTGCCGCTGTGAGAGATAAACAGGAAAAAGTTTTCCTACAAACTCGGGGAACCCTGAAAAGGGTTCGCCCAAGTCCGCAGTGTAAACCTAAAACGGCATCGGTCGTGCTAGAACAAATTCTTCAGGGTGTTCATTGTTTGGCATTAGTTCAGTTTTGCAGGAGCAGGGCCATTACCTTTGCATCTGATAAAATATTTTCTACATAAGTAAATTCATTGGGCTGATGGGCGCTGTCACTTGTCTTTTCCCAGACTGCGCTGTCAATTCCCTTTCTGCGTAAAAATGCCGCAACTGTATTCCCGCCCATGCCTACAGGGTAAGCCTTTAATCCGTAAACATCAAAGATCGCCTCTTTAAGCATTTTTACCAAAGGGACATCTTCTTTAGTGGCAGGCGCTTCGCTTGACTGTTCAAGGCTGTATTCAATTGTTACCTTATGCTTTGCGGCAACTTCATTTTTAATGCGGTCAACTTCGCATAACACAGCTTTGTTGGTATAATGCGGAAGGATGCGCATATCCATACAGAATACATCCTCGCCGGGAATTGTATTGACATTAGGCACATTTGCCTCTTTTTTCGTTGGCTCAAAGGTTGAAAAATCAGGCTCAAAAAGGGCGTTACGATCGCAGAATATTTCTTTAAGTTCGCTGTGCAGGCGATGCCCCAGTTCCATTCCCGCTAAATGGGCATTGGCCCCTTGATCCGGCCTTGAGCCGTGGGTTTGAATGCCTTTTGTTACAAAACGAACCCAAATTAAATTTTTCTCGGCAATTTGCACTGCATCGCCTTTGGGGCTGCCGCCGTCAGGGACAAGAGCAATATCATTTTCATGGAAAAGCCCGCCGTGGTTTTCCGCAAGCCATTTCATGCCGTATTTGCTTCCCATTTCTTCATCGGCGGTAAAAAGAAGTTTTAGAGTGCGGCAGGGTGTAATGCCCTGTTTTACAAAGGCAAGAGCCGCAAGTACCGAAGATACAAGCCCTTGCTGGTTGTCTTCTACGCCGCGTCCTATAAGTTTATGCCCCTGGCTGTCTTTTGTTTCGATTAATGTCCAGGGATCGCTGTTCCAAAGAGAAATTTCCCCCGGCGGCACTACATCAAGGTGGCTTATGATCCAGAAACTTCCTTCGGTTTCGCCGCCGCCGCTTGGAGCGCCGCTGCCTTGAATTTCAGCTATAAGGTTTGGGCGCAGGCCGCCCTTTGCCCTTGCATCCGGCGCGTCATAGCGCTTAAGGCTGTCAATCCCATGCTTTAACAGCCAGTTCTCAAGGAAAAGGCATTTTTCCAATTCGCCCTCGCCCCCTGATTCCGGCGACACTGCCGGCCTCTTGGTTAATTCTTTTTGCAGTTCCACTGCCAGAGCCCCCGCCCCGTCAATCCAAGAAAATAATTTTTCCTTATTCATCATTAACTCCTAACTCTTTGTCTCTAACTTCAAACCGCACTTATTGACATTGGATGCCATGAAACACAGATTATCACAGATAAAACAGATTAGCACAGATTTAATAAAATAAATAATCAAGAGGGGAACCTTCGCCCAACTACTTGAAGTAGTCAGGCTCGGTTGAGGATTCTGTGTAAATCAGTAAAATCTGTGAAAATCTGTGTTATAATGAATATACGGCATAAGTTACCTCATCGATGGTTCTCCTAATTTATTATAAACATTCCAACTTGTTTGCAATAATGTTTCAATATCCGAATACTTTGGTTCCCAGCCAAGTAGTTCACGGGCAAGGGAACAGGATGCTGTAAGCGTCTGGGCATCGCCTTGCCGCCTGCCTGTAATTTTAGCAGGAATAGCTTTTCCGGTTATCCGTCTGGCAGCTTCGATCATTTCCATTACCGAAATGCCTTTACCGCTTCCAAGGTTTACTGTAAGGCTCTTATTGCCGGCGCTGATATAGTCAAGGGCTGTTGCATGAGCTGCGGCAAGATCGCTTACATGGATATAATCCCGTATGCATGTCCCGTCAGGCGTGTTGTAGTCGTTCCCATAAATTTGTATTTCCTGCCGTATGCCGCAGGCGGTTTCCATTATTAAAGGTAGCAGGTTTAAAGGATTTTGTTCCAGGCCCTTTACGCTGCCCTTAATATCATAACCTGCGGCATTAAAATAGCGCAGGCAGGCATAATTAATTCCCTTAAGTTTTTTGTACCAGAATAAAAGACGCTCAATTTCCATTTTGGTAAAACCGTAAAAATTTTGCGGTTTAAGCGGATGCTGCTCATCTACAGGGATGTATTGCGGTTCGCCGTAAACTGCGGCACTGGAAGAAAAAACTATTTTTTTAATGCCCGCAAAAGATGCTGCATTTAGCACATTAACAGTCCCGCAAATATTATTGGCAGAATAAATTTCCGGTTTTTCCATTGATTCGCCTGCCGCTTTCTTTGCTGCAAGATGAATTATTGCATCAAAAGGCGCATTAGGGCTTTTATTCATTGCCTCTGTCAGGGCTTGATAATCCAGAACATCCCCCTGTATGAATTCTGCACCGTCAAATAAATTTTCCTTTAAGCCGCTGGAAAGATTGTCATAAACTGTTACATTGCAACTCCTGTCAAGAAATTCCTTAACAACATGGCTTCCAATATAACCGGCCCCGCCCGTAATCAGTATTTTCATTTATGTTTTTTGCACCAAAACTCTTCCAAAACATCTTTTGCCTTTTATGTATGGAACATATTCTTTATCTTGAGTATATTTATATCCCTTTTCCAATAAACCGCTTAGTATAGGATAAACACCAACAGCAAAAGGCTTTTTATAATCGCTTGGAATATAATTATTATCTACAACTAACACTTTAGAATCGTCTATTTTTTTATATTTTTCAGGTATTTCTTTTAGTGGTAAAATTTTTATATTCTTATATTTAGACCTGTTTTTTATTTGAAGATTTGTATACCAATGTCCAGATGCCATCGTAAGTTGTTTTTTAGGTGTTAAAAACCAATCTACACGATTATATCCTGGTCTTACTTTTCCCTCTTTAAAGTATGTCATATATGGCTGGTTTTTTATGTTTGTAAAATTAGAAATAATAAGAAATTTCTTTTTGCTCTCTATAATAATTTTCCAATAATCCCGTGCTCTTGAAAACGGCGGGTTTGTACATACTATATCAGCATCTTCTTTAAGTATTTTTAATGATAAAGGATGATCAAAACTGCCGTTATAATCATCTGGATATTCTTTTTTAAAATCTATTTCTCTGTAGCCAAATTTTGTAAACACATATCCCTTTGGACCTTCATTGAACAAATCCACTTCACCGCTATAGTGAGTGCATATTAACTTTTTTAATTCCAGTTCTTTGAAATTTTTTATAAAATAAAGAGAAAAAGCAGATGTTTTTATTTCTGTATCACCAACAGCATCATCGCAGTTGCAAAAGACGGTTTTATTTTTCCAAATACTTTTACTGTACATTGACAGTTCTTTTTCAACATCTTCATAACGAGTATAGAATTCGTCATCTTTTATTTTTTTTGCTTTTTGCATTACATCTTTGCGGGTAATTTCCCGTTCTTTAAGAGACGGTGTTGTTCTTTTAACTATTTTTACTATTTGTTTTTTTGGCTCTTCTGTTTTGATGTAGGTTTCTTTTAAAAACAACGAATGGGATTTAATAAATTTGACATATTCATTATACCAATGCGTGTTAAAAAAATATATTTCCTTACTTTTTTCTTCACGTAGGGTAATAAAGGCATATTTTATATCATTTTCTACCGCTGCCATATCTTTTACTTCGCAGGTTAGCAGATATTGATAAACGGTTTCTTTAGATTTGCCGGTCATATTGTTATATTCATTTAACCGTCTTTCAAGATTATTTGTTTTGCCTATTTTGCATTTGGTTGTTTCTTTAGAGGATTGCACGATATAAATATACTGTTTTTTCGCCAAAAAAAGCTCCTGTTTCCGTAATTATAACATACATAAATTAGTAAAAACAAGATGACAAAATGTCAAAAATTGTTATAAAATAATTAATGTTTGATTCAAGCACTTTTAAAGCTATTGCTCTTTGCTCTCCCGGCGTGGAAAAAGTAGTCTCAAATGAAATAAAAAAACTGAATCTTTCTATTATTGATACCGCTTTCGGGCGTGTCCGTTTTAATGCCGATCTAAAGGGGCTTTACCGCGCGCTTATCGGGCTTAGGGCTGCCGACAGGGTGCTTTTGGAAACGGGCTGCTTTCGAGCCGGTGATTTTGACGCATTGTTTAATCAAACAAAGGCGATTCGCTGGGAAAAGCTACTTCCAAAGGATATGGGGCTTAAGGTTGTAAAGGTTCGTTCTAACCGCTCAAAACTTAGCGCCGAAACGAGCATTCAGTCGCTTGTGCATAAGGCTGCTGCCGACCGCCTGTGCGGGCACTACGGGCTTTCCCGCCTGCCGGAAAATGAAACAAGGTCAGCGGAACTTAGGGTATATATCGAAAAAGATACGGCGTCTGTTCTTTTGGATTTAAGCGGGGAGCCTTTGTTTAAGAGGGGGTACAGAAAAACAGGAGGGGTAGCCCCCTTAAGGGAAAGCACTGCGGCAGCTCTTCTTTTGCTTTCGGGATGGAAACGCAAGTTTCCCTTATACGATCCTTTCTGCGGCTCGGGAACCATACTTGCAGAAGCGCTGTTATACGCTTATGATGCGGCGCCGAATCTGGGCAGGAGCTTTGCCCTTAATGATTTTCTTATAGCGGATAAAAGTGCCGAAGATACTGTACGGAATGAATTTAGTTCAAAAATTAATTTTGAAAGATTGATACGCGTTGCAGGCAGCGATGAAGATTCAGGTGCGGCGGAACTTGCCCTGTTCAATATAAAGCAGGCGCAAAAAATTGCCCAAAGGCAGAGACCTGAGTGGGCGCTTAAGGGGGAGGCAGAGGCTGTGCTGCCTAAAATTACAGGGCTGCCCATGCAAAAAGCCAAAGCGGAAGATGAATCCTGCGGGTTTATTATCACCAACCCGCCTTACGGCAAGCGTCTTGGGGATGCAGAAACCTCGGAACGGGTTTACCGGGAAATGGCAGTACTTGCTCGGAATTTTCCAAATTGGAAACTTGCTGTTATTTCGGATCACCCGGGGTTTGAGTCATTTTTTGGCAGGAAGGCGGATTCCTGCAATGAAATAAAAGGCGGTCAGAATGAATTATTTTTTTATCAGTATGAAAAACTGTAAGGAAGGTAAATATGTCAATTATTGTGGATCATGAAAAAAGAAAGCTTGAGATTCTTGAAAAAGTTATTGATGTTTTTGTTGATGAAGGCTACGGAAATGTAACCTTTCAAAAAATTGCAGATCGCTGCAATATTACACGCACCACCCTGTATATTTATTTTAAAAATAAAAAAGAAATATTTAACTTTTCCATAAAAAGGCTTTTATCAAAGGCAAATGATGATATCAAAATAATAATCGCCGATGATTTAATCGGCAGCATAGAAAAAATTACAAAAATTTTAACAAGCATTTTTGATGTGCTTGAAGAAAACCGTCGTTTACTATCGGTTATTTTGGAGTTCTTTCTTAGCAAGTCTAAAAGCAAAAAGGACCCGCAGGAAAGAATACAAAGGCGTACAATCAAATTAAGGCATATACTTGCATCCATTGTAATTAATGGAATAAAAAACGGTGAAATAAAACCTATCAAGATAAAAATCATCAATGATTTTTTATACAGTTTTATTGATGCGGCAATATACCGTCTGGTAGTATTGCAGAGTAAAACTGTGGGGGACTTAAAAAAAACCGCGCCGGCTATGATTAAAATGCTAGGCGTTTAAAAACCTTTTCTATCAAGTTGCGACAATTTTCTTGGCATTATCCAAAAACGATGATATCTGCTTGCTCGCTTCGTTTACATCATTTACCCGTTTTGTGACAGTCTCGGAAATCTGATGCAATTTTTGCATTTCATCGGATATGGACCCGCTTTGTACATGAATATCTTTACTTCCGCCGCGCACCTTTTCGGTATCTTCTTTAATATATTTTAATGCCGAAAGAATTTGAGCGCCGCCCGATGCCTGTTCTTCTACAGCATTGTTTACCTGCGTAAAGGCGTTGTCCATTGCCGTTATCTCGCTGAATATTAAATTCATGGATCGGACAGTTTCTTCCGTAACGCCGCTTATGCTATTAATGGATTTTTCCATCTTGCTTATTTCTTCGGAAATGCTTTCCGATTCCTTGCCCGCCGATTCCGCCAGCTTGCGTACTTCGCTGGCTACAACTGCAAAGCCCTTGCCGGTTTCTCCTGCATGCGCCGCCTCGATAGCCGCATTCATGGCAAGAAGATTAGTTTTTGCGGCAATATCCTCGATAATTTTATTTGCTTCCTGCAACATTCGAGACCTTTCATGCAGCAGCCCTACTTCTTCCTCAAGTTTTTTTAACATGGCATTGCCGGAAGCGGAAGAATTGCTGAGCGTCTTTGCTGTTGTGCTTATGGTACCTACTATAGAACGGATTGAATCAATATTTGCGACCATCTCTTCTATTGATGAAGAAGAAGTGCTTATATGCGAGGCCTGCGAAACAACCGCTCCCTCAAGATTATCTATAGACCTGACGATTTCTTTAATATGCCCGGAAGTCTGATTCACCGATTTAAGCTGGGTATTGGTTTCTGCCAACGTAACCTCTGTATTTTCACTTATACGCCCCAGGGCCTGTGAAGATTCTACTATTACCTTATTAAGTTCCTTGCCGTCTTGGGTGGCTTTTTCCAAATGGCCGCTTATTTCACCGGTCGCTTTATCAATCTCTTTTTTTAGATTGTCTCTTTCGTACATTAGTTCGGCATTAAGTTTTACTTCTTTCCTGTCTTTAAGTATATTAATCCATTCAAACAAAATGGTAAGAAGCAGGATGAAGATATAACCCGCTACAAACCTGAATTTTATTGAGGGTTCCATGTCATAAGCCGGCGATATTCCCTGTTTATAAAGCAATATTGAGGCCAAAATAAGCCCTAATACCGACCCGATGACCCCTTTTAGCATCTGGCAGAGGAAAATTGCTATAAGGGGGAATGCAAAAAACCAAACAGCCAGCCACAAATAAAGCCCCCCGCTGTAAAGGAGAAAAATGCAGTATGCCCCGAAACAGGTAACTGGGATAAGGGGCAGTATTTTAAGTGATATTTTTGTGCGCATCAAGATAAGTGAAAGAAGGGCTACGCCGGATATGGCAAAATTTATCATTGCCCTTGTAGAATCCGTTGCTATGCTGTTGATGCCGAATATTAAAAGGGGAACCAAGGCGACCGAAAATATCCCATTCATGGTCATATACCGCGCCCTGTCATTGAGGTTGCTTATTCTAAAATAGCGTTTCCCAAGAAATATAGTTTTTATTAAACCCGGAGAATTGTTTTTTTTCATAACTTTTATTATATATTGCCTAAAAAATAGTGTCAATAGAGGTTATTAATATGCTATAATCAAAAGAGGATTTTATGATATGACAAAAAAAGTTTTCTACAGCTTTTTAATTTCTGTTTTTTTCTCATGCCTGGCGGCATTGTTTTTATTTGCAAATTTATTTGGCCTTGCAGAAAGATTTTTGGCAAATCAGGCAATAAAAAATATTCAACAGCAGGTTAAATATGAAGGGAGTATTATTAATGAAGTATTTTCAAGGCTGCAAAGCAGTTTTTCCGGCACTTTAAACAATCCTGCCGTCCTTAATATTTTTTTCCCGATACAAGATGCAAACAATATTTATGAAAGATCAAAAATTTTCAGCGTGCTTCATGAAACTTTCCCTTGCCTTCTTTCGGTGCGTTTTATCGATCTAAACGGAAAAAACATCCATTATTCAACTTCTTTACAGGATATTATTCGTAAAGATTCTTTTTCAGTAAGCTACAGAAATTACGATGAAAGCTCTTTTGGCAATATCCCTTTTAATGAAATTTTAATTTCTGAAAATGAAAAGTTTAAAATTACACCTTGCAAAACAAAAGATGAATTTGTTATTTCTTTTCCTTTTTTAGATTCAATTAATACTTACCGCGGAATTGCTACTTTTACAGTTTCCATGAATGTTATAAAGGATACTTTAACCGCAGCCGGAAGAACAGGAGAGCAATTGGCAGTCAGCTACAGCCCATTTGGAATTGTCAGCGGGCTGCCTTCATCATCAAGCAAAGAGATTCTCGGCCTTGTATCTTCCCTTTGGGAAAACAAAAAAGGGGAAATTAATTATTTAAAATCAGAAGATTCTTCTCTTTTGCTTGTTTCCGTTTTAACAGATCAAAATTTTTATTTCGGGCGCTTATTCAGCGGGGCATTAATTACTCTCCCTTACGGCACAAAATGGCTTTTGCCGGCTCTTGTCTTTTTTTCGGTTTTCCTGACAGCCTTTTTCTTTTTTAATGTCAGGCAAAACAAAGAAGCGGTAAAATCCATAGCTGTCAAAAAAACCGATTTCCCAAAAACTGCCCCGCCAGAAGCTTTATACGGCAAGGGCCTTCTTGCTGCCGCTTCTTCTCTTTACCCGGCTTTGAAAGAAGAATTGCCTTCTTATGAAGAATTGCCGTCTTATGAAGAATTGCCGTCTTATGATGACTTGCCATCTAATGATGACTTGCCTTACGACGGCATAGAAGAACTTGAATGTGTACCCGATGCGTGTAAAGGTGTTTTATCTCCGCTATTTTCATTATCCCACGAAGACCCGCAATTTTTAGCGGATGCAGAAGATATTATTTTTGAACGTGACGGCATTCACTTTATTAAAAGTGATTTAAGCTACGACAATAGCAGTGAAATGCTTCAGGGAAAATTTATCAGCCTGATAGATTCCGTTATCGGAAAAAATTAATAACCTCTTATCCAAATTTGCCTAAATCCCAGGTCGATAAGGTTTTGCGCTTCTGTCTCTGCGTCTTGGGCCGTAATATCTGCGGCATAGACGCGGTAAACATCCCCTCCGGCCTGTTCCAGCTCTGCACTGTAACCGTTAAGTTGAATTTTATACAGGGCTTCCAGGGCGGTTTCCATGTCAGAAAATGTGCCTACCTGCAGGCGGTATATATTGTCATTGTCAGGGACAGGAAGCCCGACTATTACCGCTTCGGTTTCGGGTTCCTGGATTGGAGGCACTGCGATTATTGGGTCTGTCATAACCACAGGTGTTGTAACTGCCGGTTCTGTCGTAACTGCCGGTGTTGCAACAGCCGGTTCTGTTGTTACCGCCGGTGCCGTAACCGTTGGCGTTGTAACTGCCGGTAGTGTAACGATTTCCGGTTCTATAACTCTAGTCCCCTGCGGGTTTAGGCGGTTAAAACCTTGTTCTGAAATTGCAGACTCTTGCGGCGGGATTTGCTGAATAAAGCTATGCTCCATATCCTGCATTGCGCCGGTGCTTTGATCAAAAATGTTTCCTGCTAAATGAGGGAATCTTTCCGCATCAAAAATATAATAATTGTTGATGATGATATTGCCGGAGGGATTCTGATTCTGTCCGCCCATATTTCTTGTATCCGTAACTGTACTCTGGCCTGTGGGCTGTACAGGCATGGTAAGGTTTGGAATATTTACCCTTACCCAGTCGCCTCTCTTTACGCCTAACTCCCTTGCCGCATCTTCGGAAAGATTAACCACCCTGCCTCTGTTTCTTGCCATTCGTTCCACGACATTTACAGTTATTGTCCTGGCATTTGAATCGTTGGTTATTCTTACCTCGGTATTTACGGGAATGTCCGGGAGTCCCGCCACCATGCCGCTTGCCCTTAAATCAAGGAGAACCTGCGCGCTTTGCGTTACAGTCCCCATTACAGGCTGCGCAAAAAGAGCCGCCGGCCCTGCCGTAAGCCCTGTTATAAAAAACATCATCATTAAAAATTTATTTTTCATCATCTTCTTCCTACCTCCTGGCCTCTTGTAAGAAAGCCGTATTTATAGCCAAAACCAATATATATTGTTGTTCGTTTGTATGCATCTGTATCAATGCCCATGGGCTGAATGTAAAGGCTCGATCTGCCAAGATCTATTCCTACGCGCGGCTCTATAAAAAACACCCCCGGACCGGCTTTTACCCCGTATTGAAAACCTATTAACCATGTGCAAACCGGAGGGATTGCATTCTGAAACAACGAGACGTTAAACTGAATGCCCGTATAGGGCTGAAGCATAAAATAGTCTGTCGGCTTGAAAGTATATTTAATGAGTACCGGTATTGAAAGAATCAAGTCGAGGTACCTGTCATCAGTAAAGAACTGGTTGATTATCCAGTCGGGGGAAAGTTCAAAACCCAGTTCAGCAGACATAAAATTTAAAAACTGATATTCTGCAGAAAAACTGGCTCCGAAATTTACATAATGGGTTGATGTATATTCCCCCTTATAAATACGGGGTGTCCAGATTGCCGCCCCCCTGGCATAGATATACTTATTACGCCAGTCATCTTCTCTGATTACTTCTATTTCCAGCGGCTGGGAAAATATATTTCTCATTACAATATGTAAAACAGCTCTAATGTCTTCCATTTTTTGGTAAAAAAGATCCTGTTCTACAAGCACAATTTTTGTTTTATTATCCTGTAACTGTATGGTTAAAAAATAAAGAGGAGGCGTTTCTTCCTCTTCTTCGTCTTCAATTTCAATATCAATTTCGTCTTCTATAATTTCATCTTCTTCATCTTCATCTTCAAGATCGGCAGTACCTATAGTGGCAATTAGCAGGTAACCCGCCGTATCGGGGGAATGGGTAACAAAATAATTTTGTAAGGTTACTTCATCTGCAAGCAGGCCCGAAATAAAATCGTTATCCGCCCGGCTGCTTCCCTGCCCCGTTACAGGCATTATGTAGATGAAGATGCCGGAAGGCCGTCGGGCAGTTCTTGACCTCTGCGCCCTTGCCGTTTGGGCGAAAAGGGAAAAACCGCTTATTAATATTAACGCCCAAATTAGCCATTTTTTCATATTACTGCCAGATGATAGTTATACCTGCTCCGCCGCCACCGCCGTTCCCGGGATCATCTATACCGTAGGGGTCTGTTACATCAATTGAATATTCGGCAATCCAGCTGTTGTAAGAAACCCGAATCAGTTTTCTGCCTGTCCCTACCCCTGCAGGCATACCTTCAAATCTAAAGTCGCCGTTAATTACGGGAATAGGATCTGCAGGACTTGAACTGTCAGGATTTCTAATGATTTCGACATCAACCCTGCTTACGGGAATGGACTCTACAATACCTCGGCTCGAGGCAAAGACCCACATATCATTGTTTTTTACAAAATAATCGCCTAAATAGTATGTACTGCGTCTCGGCACGGTCCAAAAATCATCATAATTTCTATTTTCTTCGCCGCCCCTGATTGATCCTATTGGAGACGAACAAGCCGAGATGCCAATCATTACTATAATAGATAAAACAAGCGATCTTTTCATAAGGCAATCTTTTTTTAAAAACAACCGGCTTAGCCCAAAAGGATAGCCGGTTATTTTTATTTTTAATTGTTATGGAGTGGGAGGAGCAGGGTTAATTACTAAACCGCTTCCGCCCAATACATTGCCGCTTCCAATAAGAACTGAGCCGCCCATACCCATATATTCATGCCCTATATCAAGTATGGTATTATTAAGCCCGCCTTTTAAATACCAGGTCTTGGCCGCCTCGCCTGTAGCAGAATCTTCATCACTGCTTAAGTAAACCGGAAATTCAAAGGATAAAAGACAGAGGCCGCCTTTGCCGCCCGCATTTATATTTCCGAGTGTTGTTATTGAAACACCAAAGGGAAAACCTACTGGAGCACCAACCGCACCACTGGTAGTAAGAGCAACACTATTTAAGGCAATAGGCAGATCCTCTGTGGAACCAGGCCATGCATAAGGTTTTGTCGGGAAAGTAGGGTCGCCTTGCCTTATAATCTGACTAAGAAGAGCTGTAGAGGGGCCGGTAATATCAAAATTTGCAGGTGTACTAGTCGCTGCATTTAACATAAATACAGGAATATCTCTTTCGCCAACCTTTATCTCTTCAACCCGAAAAGGAGTTGTCTGAAATGTACTGGCAGTTTCGCCAACGGGTGGGGTTGGGGTGGTCGGGTATTTGTTTACATTAGTTTGCAATGCATTTACAGTAAAAGAAACAGATGTTGATGCTGTTGTAATTGTTGTGCCTACAACTTCGTTAACATGGGTCATTCTGCCAACAGCAAGGAGCATCATATCTTCTGCCCTACCGGCAAAAATATAACCCCAACTATCAGCAGCAGTAGCCCCGCTATAATTGCCTAGAGGGAGGCGGATCCTTGCCGTTCTTCCTTCTCTCCATGATGTACGGTAATACTCGTCTCCATCTTCATCATAAAAAAGAACCTCATAAAAATCCGACCCGGCTTGCGCCAGGGTTGCATGCAGGGCGCGTCCAGCCCCTGCGGGGTTAATTTCCAATTCTACAATTGCCCTACCGTCTGCGGTGTAACCGACAATGTTATTTGGTATTTGGGGAATGGCAAATTGGTCGCAGGAAAATATTGCCAGTGCAAACAAGGCAATAATTCCTAATAAAAGTGTTTTTTTCATTTTTTTCTCCATTTGTGTTTTGTTGAAAGACCATACGGTCTCTAGTAATAATATACATCAAAAGTGTAAAAAAATCAAGGGTAAATATGGAAAATTTGCTGTTGACAATATAGGAAAATAATGATATAATACAGATATATTACTTTTAGGAGAAAATTTATGCCTGCAATCAGACCAAGCGCGGATTTACGTAATAAATATAACGAAATCTCAGATTTTTGCCATGAATATACTGAACCTGTTTTTATAACAAAAAATGGTAAAGGGGATCTTGCTGTAATGAGTATGGAAACATATGAATTACTTTCTGGAAAATTGGAATTATATTCATTAATTGAGACAGGATTGGATCAAGTAAAGCAGGGGAAAATAAAGCCAATGAAAGAAAGCCTTAAATCCATAAGGCAAAGAATGGGATAAAGTGTACTTTGTAAATATTACTGATATTGCTGAAGAAGAAATACTATCTACAGTAAAATATATCTCTGGAGAATTGAAAGCGCCTAAAGCTGCAAATAATTTATTGGATGAAATTGAAAAGCATGAAAAAATACTTGAAAATACTCCAAATATATATCCAAAAGTGCCAGATGATTACTTAGCTGTTAAAGGATTAAAATTCATAATAATTAATAATTATTTAATGTTTTTTACAGTTGATGAAAATAAAAAGAAAGTAAATGTAATAAGATTTTTATATGGAAGAAGGGATTGGAAAAATATATTAAAAGATTTCGCCGATTCCGATTAATATACTACCGCCTAGTGATTCTAAACACCGCTCCTGTTAAAACAAACTGGATAGTGCCTGACACCTTTTTGGGGAAAAATTCTATTTTTTCGGCTTTTTACTCATTGAAACAATTTAATTCTTAGTGTATAATTTACTTATAAACATAAATTAACTTTTGGAGGATTACCAATGAAAAGAAAATTAATTTACGGCATCGTTACAGCAATGCTTATAGGAAGTATGGCATTATTTACTGCATGTCCCCCCGATGATGGCAACTACACCATTACAGTAAAGGTAAGACCAGCAATATTATCAGGGGATGGTGGGGATGCAAGGGCAGTTACCTATGTCAATCCTGACCCTGAAATTTACGACTTAAACCCTGATATCGAGGGTAACAATCCAGGATATACTGCCAGGGAAGGTGACACTATAGTTATTTATCACGATAAATTGGGCGCTGATGAATTTTTATATGCCGAAGTAAGAATGCTTGACAGAAGGGGAAGAAGCGGAGATTCTATAGAAGTAAAAAAATTAAATATGGATGATAACCCTCTTAATGTGCCTTATGTATTTACTATGCCTGCCAGCAATGTTGCAGTTAATGTATACTATGCTGATCAGTCAGACCCATATTATCTTGCAAGAAGGCTTGAAATTGACGATTCTATCACCGGCGGTTATATCGAAACAGACCGCGGCAATGGGCTAGCCCGGCAAAGTCAAGAGCCCTATGTAATAGCAACACCGGATGCCGGCAAGAGGCTTAAATCAATCTCGGTTGTTACACAGCCTACTGTAGATACTTTCGGTAATATAAAACCAGGCGGCCAGAATATAAGGGTAGATAATGCAAGAAAAGCAGACAATACAATACTTGAAAACGTTAAAAAATTTAAAATGCCAGACTTTATAGTAAAAATCAGCGCAGAGTTTGAATAAGTATACCGGTGTGTCCGGGAAGTAACCAACTTCTCGGACAAGCCCTCAGGTTTTTGCGCCTTTTAATAACAACAAGCCTATTATAATAAAAACCATTACGGGAAACCACGCGCCTACGAGAGCGGGGATATATGCCATTTTTGCCAGCATCATAGTAAGCATTTCCATGACATAAAAAACTACAGCCGCAGAAAGGCTTGACAATAAACTCATTAAAAGAATATTTTTTTTAAATCTGCCGCCCATAGAGATAGACAGAATCATTACAATAAAAGGGACTGTTGAATATGAGAAACGGTGATAATAATCTGCCTGAGCTTCCATAAAGGGCAGCCCGGCGGATTTAAGGTCTTCAATTAAAAGCCTTTCCTCCCATACAGACAACTCTTCTGGGCGTACCGCATGGCGCCTGAAAATCTCAGGCTTTTCGCGGTATTTGTCCGTGGGTTCCATGGATTTATAACGCAGCATACCGCTTGTTTCATCCCAGAAATAAATTATCGGGGTTAAAAGCTCCCAGTGTTCGCCTGCCCAAGATGCCTTAGGCGTTCTTACATGAGAAATTAAGTTGCCGCCGTCATCCAACTCGATAATTAACACATTATTAAGTATCCTTTCGGTATAATCGTAATAATCAACCGAGTAAATAAGCTGCCCGTTATTTGCCTTTATGACAATATCCGTATTGCTTTCGGCGGGCTGTTGATGAAGAAAATGCCGGGAAAGTTCATTTTTTCTGCGCAAAGTAGGAATAACGACAGTATCATCAAAAAAAAATGCAAAGACCGAAGCGAACAAACCCATAACCACTAGCGGCATGCTAAATCTCCAAAAAGGGATGCCCGAAGAAAAAATTGATGTAAGTTCATTCCTTGCGTATAAATCGCCTAATGTATAAGCAGAAGCAAAGAGCAGCGCAATCGGCAGCGCGTAAGAAAAACTTTTCGGCAGATAGTATGCGCTTATCAGCATTATTTGTGCAAAAGGAACTTCATTGTTTAGGTACCTGAAAAGATTTGCAAAAAGATCAATTAGAGAAAGGAGGAATACAAACATTCCGATTGCCGCAACAAAAATTGGAAAAACCTGACGCAGAAGATACCTGTCCAGAATCATTTTTTCACCTTTATTACAGCAAGGACGATCCCAATGGACAGGGCAAGGATATTAGGCATCCACATTGACCAGAACGGGGAAGTGTTTAAGCGTATCCCCATAGTCTGGCCGCCAAGCATTATAGCCCAATAAACCACGGAAATAATCAAACCGAAAATAAAGCCGACAGTCTGCCCGCTTTTTTTTGCCATAAGCCCCAGGGCAACTGCAAGAAAAACAAATGAAAAAGCGCCAAAAGGAATAGAAAATTTCTTGTAAAATTCCAGCCAGTACAATGAAAGGTTTCTGTCTTCGCTCATTGCCAAATAAGACTGCATATCACGCAGATATACATTATAATGACTTAGCTTTTGATTCCATTCTTCAGATTTAGGCCCTGCCCTAATTATTTTTTCAAGCCTTAGCGCCTGCATTGTCACCCTGGTGCGCCTGTTGTTCATTGTATTTCTATAATCCGTTGTCTGGCTGCGTATCTCGGTATAAACATCCCTTGAACTCATTTCGCGGGGGCTTACCGAAGACATTGACTGAATTAAATCTTCCTGCGGCACCCAGTACCTCAAATACCCTGCCGAAGCATAATCATAATCATCCCGTTTAATTTCTTTTGATGATAAAATAAAAGCCCTGTTTAAATCCAGGCTCAATCCAGTTTTGCCTGAATCTTTTAGCTCTGCATTATTTGCCATAATTAAACGGCGTTCTCCATCGCTCGTTCTGTCCAGAATAAGCACATTATCGATAGCGTTGCCTGTTACATTGCCTGTAACAATAACAGTATCCTTGAATTTTTTTACGGAATTTGCCTCAAGTTCCAGCGCCGGCGTTGACACAAGTATCTGCCGGTATAATTTGCCGAATTGAAGATGCCCCGCGGGAAGCAAAATATCATTGGCAACAAAAGAAAGAAGCGAAATTACAATGCCTACGGTAATGGCAGGAAAAAACACATTCCTGAATGAAAGCCCTGACGAGAGAATGACTAAAATTTCATTGTCGCTTGTAAGCCTGCCCACAGTCATTAAGGTTCCAACAAGAGAGGCAAAGGGCGCAGACAATGCAACGACAGAGGGCAGGGAAAAAAGAACCAACAGGGCAACTTCGCCAAAAGGAACCTGTTTTGTCAAAATTTCCTGCGCCATCAAAAGAAGCTGGTTTACAAAAAAAATAAAAAAGAAAAACAAAAAGGATATAAAAAAGGCAAAAAAAGTCTCGCTCAAAATATGCCTGTACAGAGTAAATGATATGGAACGTTTGCTTTCGACAATTGATTCTTTTTGTGTAATGGTCATGATTTAAGCATAACGTAAAAGGCTGCGTAAGGCAAGCCACCCCACCCAGCCCCACCCGCCTCAAGTCCTCAGCAAGAGCATATTTACTATTTTCTAAACATCAGCTACACTAAAAACCATGACACGAATTGCAAATATTTCACGAAAAACAAAAGAGACAGATATCAACATAAATCTGAATCTTGACGGAAACTGTAAAATTTTAATTAATTACCCCGTAGGCTTTATGTCGCACATGCTTAATACCTTTGCCCGCCACGGCCTTTTCGATCTGGAAATTTCAGCTTCTGGCGATCTTGATGTAGATCAGCATCATCTGGTGGAGGATACGGGGATTTTGCTTGGACAGTGCTTTTCAAAAGCCTTAGGCGATAAGACTGGAATTAGGCGGAGCGGAAGCTGCCTTTTTCCCATGGATGAGTGCCTTGCAAGGGCGGCAGTGGATATTTCCGGCAGGCCGTTTCTGTATTTTGATGCACAGCTTAGCGGTGTTCCTTTAATTTGCGAACCGCAAGGGGAAGCGCAATATCAATTTAATACTGATGTAATCGAAGATTTCTGGCAGGGCTTTGTAAATGCCGCCGGCATCAATCTGCATTTGGAAGTTATCCGCGGCAGAAGCGATCACCATAAAATCGAAGCTCTTTTTAAGGCGGCAGCCCGTTCTCTGCGTTATGCGTGCGAAAAAGACGAAAGAGCCGGCAATGTAATCCCATCAACCAAGGGAAGTTTGAATAATACTGGAGTAATAATATGATGCAATACAAAAAAATAATTCCCTGTCTGGATATTGACGAAGGCAGGGTAGTAAAAGGCGTAAATTTTATAGATATAAAGGATATAGGCGACCCGGCGGAACTTGCCCTTCGTTACAATAATGACGGAGCGGATGAACTTGGCTTTATGGACATTGGAGCGGCAAGCAAAAGCCGCTCCTTGCTGTTGGATGTTGTAAGCAAAGTTGCCGCGCAAATTTCCATCCCCCTCTGCGTAGGCGGGGGGATCAGTTCTATTGATGATGCGCAGGCTGCCATTGATGCCGGGGCAAATAAAGTTTCTGTTTGTTCGGCGCCTTTAAAGCGCCCCCAGCTTCTTGCGGAAATAGCCCAAAAATTTGGCAGCGGCTGTTTGGTGCTTTCAATTGATTCAAAAAAGGTTGATAGTACAAAAGGTAATTTTAAATGGCACGCTTTTTCTCACGGCGGTAAAATTGATTCCGGGTTAGATGTAATTGAATGGGCAATTCGCGCAGAAGAGCTTGGCGTTGGCGAAATTATTCTAAATTCGATTGACGGAGACGGGACAATGGCAGGCTATGACCTTGAACTGATCCGCCGTGTCAAAAACGCGGTAAAAATTTCTGTAATTGCCTCCGGTGGGGCCGGCTCCCTTGAGCAGATTGCCGATGTTTTAATCAGTACCGATGAATTTCCCGGCGCGGACGGGGCGCTGGTTGCCTCTCTTTTGCATTTCGGCAAAACCACAGTCAGGGAAATAAAAGAATTTGCCGGTGCAAAAGGGGTTAGTTTCAAGCCAAAAATGTAAAAAACCGCTTGACTTTTTCTTTATAAATTCTTACGATTAAGATAGACAGTATAGTAATTCGATATAAAAGGGCTGTACAGCCCTTTTTTTAATGGAAAACTATACGGAATTTTTTTTAGGAGGGATACTTTGGGCATTGATATGTCAGAAGCGATTCTCCAGTTGAGCCAAGAAAGAGGCTTGTCGGAGGAACTTATACAAAAGACAATCGAGGATATGCTCTTAGCGGCATACCGAAAAAGGTATGGCACCGATGAGAATGCTATTATCAGAATCGATGATGACTGGCATGTTTCGATTTTTTCCAAAAAGAAAGTCGTCGAACATGATGATGTATATAATCCAGTTGATGAAATTGATTTGCACGAAGCAAGGGAATTAAATCCCGATGCCGATGTGGGTGATGAACTTTTGGTGGATATTGACACAGTAAAGGAATTTAACCGTCAATCCGTGCAAATTGCAAAACAAACAGCGCAAAAATCGATTAGGGAAATTCAAAAGGACAGCCTTTATTCCGATTTTAAAGATAAGGTCGGTGAAATAATTATCGGTTATTATCAACGTGAAAGAAACGGGACAATTTATGTAGACCTGGGAAAAATGGAAGGCATTTTACCGAAAAAATACCAGTCTTCCCGCGAGACCTATCACTTAAACGACAGGATTAAGGCCCTTATCAAAGAGGTTAATAAATCCCCTACAGGGCTTCAGGTGGTATTATCCCGCACTGACCCGGAATTTGTCAGGGCAATTTTTGAAGTTGAAGTTCCCGAAGTATACGATAAAACGGTAGAGATACATAAAATTGTCAGGGAAGCGGGCTTTAGAACCAAACTGGCAGTTTACTCAAACCGCGATGATGTCGATCCAGTAGGCGCCTGCGTAGGCTTGAAAGGCGTAAGAATACAAGCGGTAATTAAAGAACTTGAAGGGGAAAAGATAGATATTCTAAAATACGATCCCGATCCAAGGCGTTTTATCAAAAACGCCCTTTCCCCGGCAGAAGTCAGAGAAGTAATAATTCTAAACGAAAAATCTAAAAAAGCTCTGGCAGTTGTCAGCGATTCGCTTTTATCGCTTGCAATCGGCAAACAGGGCTTAAACGTGCGTCTTGCCAACAAGCTTACAGACTGGATGATCGATGTAAAAACTGAAAAACAATTTGACGAGATGGATATAACAGAAGAATCCAGGCGCGCTGTTCAGGATTTATTCGGCGATGAAACAGAAGAACTTTCCCGCATATCAGAGCTTCCCGGCGTTGATGCCCTTGTTGCAAAAACATTGCTGGATTATGAAATAGATTACATCGAAGATTTCCTTGAACTTACAGAGGAACAATTGAATGAAATGGAAAATATTTCTTCTGAACAAATTAGCACTCTGCGGACATTAATAAATGAATCCGTTGAAATTGTAGAAGAAGAAGATGATGAGGATGAAAAGGAATTGGCGCAAGACGGAACTTCGGATAGTTATGAAGAAATAGCTGATGAAGTTGAATGTCCGGAATGTCAAACGAGTTTTTCTCTGGATGAAGCAGTTGTTTCAGGCAGCACCATTAATTGTCCAAATTGCGGCACCGAACTGGAACTTAGCTATGAAAGAGACGAAGGGGAACAAGAGGAATAAATGGCAGCGGAAACCGACAAAACTAAAAAACCGAAAGCAGAATTGATTAAACATACTCAAGTTGATCAAAAGAAAGACAAGGGTCTGCAATCAGGCAGTCAAGAGCCAGGCGAACGGCGTAAAGTTATTGTGGTCAAAAAGAAAACTTCTCAGCCTGCTTCCGGTCCAGAGGCAGTATCTGCACCGAGAAAGCTGACGCCAAAAGTTGTCAGTACCGGTACCCAGGCTTTAAACCCGGCTTTGCAGGCTGAAGCCAAAACAATAAAAGAATTACCTTTAGAGAAAGAGGATGCGAAACCGGCAGACGGTATTAATGAAACTAAGCCAGTTCCTTTTACATTTGCCAAAAGGCCGGCTGTTGTGGCAGGCAAAGTAGGGGGCAGATCCGCAGACAAGAAACCATATACAGATAACCGGTCCGGTCATAAAGGAACAGGCCAGGGGGCATTTCGTCCCCATGGCAGGGGAGGAAAACCAGGGCAAGCCAATTTTTCATCTCCCCAAAGGCCAGGCCATACCCAGGGGCGGACAGGTCATAGCCCGGGGCACCACGGGCCGGGACGCACCGGAAAACCAGGGCTGCCTCCCCGTCCGGGATTGGGCCGCAAAGAACATGAATCTGCGCCTCCTGTAATAATGCCGGAAGGGAAAGGGGCTGCAAAACGTAGTTTTAAAGCCAAAAAACCAACGTATAACAGGAAAGAAAAAGAACTTGAAATAGAAGAAAAACTCCTTCAGACCAAGAAAAAAATAACCAATGTTACGAATCCTGTGCCAAAATCCATAGAAATTATGGAGGTAATTTCTATTTCAGAACTTGCCAGAAAAATGAACCTTAAAGTATCCGACCTGATTCAAAAGTTAATGAAAATGGGAATGATGGTAACAATCAATCAGCAAATTGATGCTGACACTGCAACCATTTTGGCATCGGAATTCGGCGCGGAAGTTAAAATTATCAGTTTGTATGATGAAACTGTTATTGATTCTGGAATAGATGATGATGAAAAAATGGTGCCTCGCCCTCCGATTGTCACCGTTATGGGTCATGTTGATCACGGCAAAACCAAACTTCTTGATGCAATTCGCAGCGCGGATGTAGTGTCCAGTGAATTCGGAGGCATTACACAGCATATTGGCGCTTACAAAGTAGATACAATGAAAGGCAGCATTACTTTTCTTGATACTCCGGGCCACGAGGCATTTACACGAATGAGGGCGCGGGGCGCTCAGGTAACGGATATTGTTATCCTGGTCGTTGCTGCGGATGACGGGGTAATGCCTCAGACAATCGAGGCAATTAATCACGCAAAAGAAGCTGCAGTGCCTATTGTTGTTGCAGTTAATAAAATTGACAAACCGGAAGCAAATCCGGACAAGGTAAAAAGCCAACTGTCCGAAATCGGGCTGATGCCTGAAGAATGGGGCGGAAAAACAATTTTTGCAGAGCTTTCCGCTTTGCAAAAAACCGGCATTGACAAACTAATCGAGTCAATTCTTCTTGAAGCGGAAATTCTGGATCTAAAGGCAGATTTCCAAAGGAAGGCCGAAGGAAAAATCCTTGAATCAAGGATCGATCACGGACGGGGTATTGTTGCCACAGTAATTATAGAAAAAGGGACAATAAGCGTAGGCGATTCTTTTGTTGCCGGTATTTGGCCGGGCAGGGTCAGGGCAATCTTCAGCGACCGAGGGGAAAGGCTTTCCCATGCAACGCCTTCGATGCCCGTTGAAGTGCTTGGCTTTGAAGGAATTCCCAATGCCGGGGATCCCCTGCAGGTTGTAGATAATGAAAGAACTGCCCGTGAATATTCTTCTAAACGGCAGGAATTAAAACGCTTTGAAGATGCAAAAAATCTTAAAAAGGTTACCGTAGACAACCTTCGTGCCATGATTAGCGATGGCACCATCCAGGAACTTAAGGTAATTATTAAAGCAGATGTCCAGGGTTCGGCAGAGGCTCTAAAGAACAGCCTTGAAAAACTTTCTACAAAGGAAATCCGTCTTAACGCAATTCAGGCCCTGCCGGGGCCAATTAACGAGGGGGATGTAGCTCTGGCAATTGCATCGAAGGCAATTATTATCGGCTTTAATGTCCGCCCCCTGCCCAAGGCAAAGACAATAGCGGATCAGGAAAAAGTTGATATCCGCAAATACAATGTTATTTACAAGGCTGTAGAGGAAATTCAACAGGCAATGGAAGGGATGCTTAAGCCGGACACCAAAGAAGAAGTTATTGCCTCTGTTGAAGTACGAAATACATTTAAAATACCCAAGGTTGGAACCATTGCAGGCTGTTATGTGCAAAGCGGCACAGTAAAACGCAATGCAAGTGTCAATATAATCCGCGATGGCATTGTAATACATTCGGGAAAAATTTCATCGCTCAAGCGTATCAAGGATGATGCCCGCGAGGTTGCCGCCGGTTACGAATGCGGCATGGGAATTGACAACTTTGAAGATATTAAAATAGGCGATATTTTTGAGGTATTTGAAATGATCGAGATATCCCGAAAACTTAGCAGCAGTTAAGAATATGCAGGGAAACAGAACGGAACGGCTTGGACGTTTAATGCAGGAAAAAATCAGCGCCATGATCATTGAAGGCAGAATAAAAGACCCGAGGGTTACTTCGTTTGTTACCATTACACGGGTTAATGTTTCCCGCGATCTTTCATTTGCCGATGTTCTGGTTTCCAATATTCAGGAAACTGCCGATTTACAGCAAAATGCAGACGGCCTTCAAAGCGCCGCAGGTTTTATCCGCTCACAGCTCTGCTCCGTCCTTCATCTCCGCAAGATACCCCACCTTCGTTTTCATACAGACAACAGCATACGGCAGGGATTTGACATGATTCAAAAAATAGAGAAATTAGTAAATGAGGATACCCCGTCAAAACCATAATAATAATTCCGGTTTAATCGTTTGGCGTAAAAGCCCCGGTTTAACGTCTTTTGATTCGTTAGGCGAAATCAAGCGTTACCTTAATACCGGCAAGGTCGGGCATACAGGCTCTTTGGATAAATTTGCAGAGGGGCTTTTGCTTGTGCTGGCAGGCAGGGCATTAAGGTTAAGCAAATGGTTTACCCTTTGCGACAAACAATACGAAGCCATAATATGCTTTGGCAATGAAACCGACACGCTTGATCCCGAAGGGGTCATTGTCTCAAGCGCCCCTCTGCCTTCACTTGAGGCCTTCACTCAGGCTCTCATGCAATTTACCGGCAATATCGAGCAGGCGCCCCCTGCCTATTCTGCAATTCACATAGACGGCGAAAGGGCATCTTCCCTTGCCCGCAGGGGCTGCACTGTTGAAATGAAAAAACGCCCGGTTATCATTTACAGGATGGAACTGCTTTCCTGGGAGCCGCCTTTTGCAAAGGTTTTTGTCCATTGTTCAAGCGGGACATATATTCGCAGCCTGGCAAGGGATATGGCATTGGCTTCTGGCAGCAGGGCACATTTGACTGCTCTCCTGCGGACCGGGGTTTCAGGCTTTAAACTCGAAGACGCTGTTTCCGACCTGCCTTTAATCCTCCCCATAGATAAAACAATTTTTAACAAGCTGGATATTCCCGTAATTGAAGTTGAATCAAACCTTGTAAAAAATATTATAAACGGCAAACCTTTAATGCAAATATTAAAAACCCTCCCCTTTGAAACGCTGCCTGCCAAAAAAAAATCTATTGCGGTTTTTTCTGATGAAAAATTTATTGCAATGATAGAAAATAAAAACAACAATTGGACTTACGGATTTGTGTATGAAAGTAATTAGCTGGGAAGAATTCATTATAGGTAGGAGTGAGGAGGTAGGAGGTAGTAAACTGGCTGTTACTATTGGCGTCTTTGACGGGGTGCATTTGGGGCATCAGGCTTTGATAAAGTACATCTGTTCAAGCCCATTCGTCCCTACAGTCGTTACTTTCAGGCAGAATCCTTCACAATTTTTGGGCGGTGGGCATATTTTTAAGCCTGATATCTTAAACCTTGAACAAAAACTGGAGATTTTTAAGTCTTTTGGTGTACAATTGACAGTTTTGATTGACTTTTCTGAAAAATTCAGTAAAATAAATGGAAGGGATTTTATTAAGCTGCTGCTTAAAGGAAATTCCGTAAAATTGATAGCTCTGGGAGAGAATTTCCGCTGCGGTTACAAACTCGATACAGGCGTAAATGAAATTGCAAGCCTTGCTGCATCACTTGGATCTAAGGTTTGGATTTCACCGCCTGTTATGGACGAGGGGCAGCCCGTAAGTTCCAGCCGTATACGGCAGGCATTAGCTTTAGGTCGCATAACAGAAGCGGAAAGACTTTTAGGACGAAATTTATAATTACATTAGGAGTATTATGAAACTTCGTTTCATATCCGATTTAATTCGCCGCTATAGCGGCTTACATAGGAGTAAAATATGGCTTTAACAAGAGAATGTTCGGAATCAATTATTGCAAAATTCGGCAAAAACGAAAAAGATACCGGCGCAACGGAAGTGCAGATTGCCCTGCTCACTGAAAGAATTAATCAGCTGACAGGCCACTGCAAACAATTTAAGAAGGATAAATCCAGCCAGAGGGGGCTGTTAATGCTTGTAGGAAAACGGCGAAGGCTGCTCAAGTATATTCAGCGTGTCAATCTCGATGGATACCGAAAATTAATAAAGGAATTAGGTCTGCGTAAATAATGATACAAAAAGTAACACTCCAATTTGCCGGCAAGGATTTGATCCTTGAGACCGGCAGAATCGCAAGACAGGCAAACGGCTCTGTGTTTGCGCAATATGCAGGATCGGCTGTTATTGCAACTGTCTGTTCATCATCGGAAGCGATGGAGGGGCTGGACTATGTGCCTCTTACAGTTGATTACAACGAAAAATATTATGCAGCGGGAAAAATCCCCGGCGGCTTTATCAAAAGAGAGAGCCGTCCCAAGGACAAGGAAATTCTTGTAAGCCGGCTGATCGACCGTCCCATGCGGCCTCTTTTTGAAAAAAGTTTCGGCAGGGAAATTCAGCTTATACCAACAACTCTTTCTACAGATCAAATAAATCCGCCGGATATGCTGGCTATAATCGCATCATCCGCCGCTGTGCATATTTCGGATATTCCGTTTAACGGGCCTGTTGCCGGCGTGCGTGTCTGCCAGGTAGACGGGGAACTTATTGTAAACCCGACTTACGAACAAATTGAAAATTCTACTTTGGAAATTGTTGTCGCAGGCACAAAAGACGGTATAACAATGGTTGAAGGCGGGGCAAAAGAGGTAGGCGAAGATCTTATGATCGAAGCGTTGGAAAAAGCCCATAGCATGATCATTGAATTCTGCGAACTTCAGGAAAAACTCCGCTCTCTTGCGGGAAAAGAAAAAAAGCCTCTGACTGTTTCTTCTGTAAGCCTTGAAAATATGGATGCAATTCGAAACAATGCGTTTCCCAAACTTCAGACGGCATGTTTTCTTCCGACAAAATCAGAACGGCATGACGGTATAAGGGCTGTTAAGGAAGAGCTTGCAACACAGTACGCCTCCCAGCTTGAAGATGAAGCCCAGAAAAAACTTTTCAATGCTCTCTTTGAAGATATGCAATACGAAATATTAAGGTCATCCATACTTGAAAAAGGCCGCCGTGTTGACGGCAGGGGGACAGAGGATATCCGAAACATCACCTGCGAACTTGGTTTACTGGCAAGAACCCACGGCTCTGCTCTGTTTACCCGAGGCGAAACCCAGGCCCTTGCGGTAACTACGCTTGGCACGGTTTTTGACGAACAAATTTTCGATGACATAGAAGGCGATAAACGGGAACATTTTATGCTCCATTATAACTTTCCTCCGTATTCGGTTGGTGAAACCGGAAGGATGGGAACAGGCCGGCGCGAAATAGGCCACGGCAATCTTGCCAAGCGTTCTTTGGATGCTGTGGTTCCCGGCAAAGATGAATTCCCGTATACAGTGAGGGTTGTTTCTGAAATTATGGAATCCAATGGCTCATCGTCTATGGCTTCTGTCTGCGGGGGAACTTTGTCCATGCTTCATGCAGGGGTGCCTATAAAAAAACCTGTAGCAGGAATTGCTATGGGCTTAATTACAGACGGAGATCGTTTTGCGGTATTGTCCGACATTTTGGGCGAAGAAGATCATCTGGGCGATATGGACTTTAAGGTTGCAGGAACCGAAGGCGGCATTACAGGTTTCCAGATGGATATTAAAATTGCCGGGGTAAGCCTTGAAATTATGCGAAAAGCCATGGATCAGGCAAAGCGCGGCAGAATACATATCCTTTCAATAATGAACCAAACAATCAGCCGACCGGCGGAAGATATAAGCGAGTTTGCGCCAAAAATTATATCGCTGCGGATAGATATTGATAAAATAGGGACGCTCATAGGCCCCGGCGGAAAAAACATCAAGGCATTATGCGAACAGTACAGCGTTAAAATCAATACCGAGGATGACGGAACCGTTACAATTTTCGGGAAAAATTCCAAAGATACCGAAGAAGCAAGAGATGCGGTCGTTGGCATTACATCTAACCCGGAACCGGGAAGAGTCTATAAAGGTACTGTTAAACGAATAATGGATTACGGCGCTTTTGTAGAGATATTGCCCGGCAAGGAAGGGTTGGTTCATATCAGCAAACTTTCACGGCAGCGTATTGTCAATGTAAGCGATGTATTAAAAGAAGGGCAGGAGATTCAAGTTAAACTGACCGAAATTGATAAAATGGGAAGGCTGAACCTTTCGTATATAGATGCCATTGACCCCAATTAAGGTCATACGGCTAGCCCCTGATGTCCATTTGCCGCAATACAAAAGCAAGGGGGCAAGCGGCATGGACATTAGGGCTTATCTTAAAAATGATCTGGATATACCGCCTATGGAAAGGGCAAAAATCCCGACCGGCTTAAAAATTGAAATCCCTGAAGGCTTCGAAGGGCAGGTGCGCTCCCGTTCAGGCCTTGCGTTAAAACACGGCATCGCAGTGCTTAATTCCCCAGGAACCATCGATTCGGATTATCGAGGCGAACTTGAAATTATTCTTATTAACTTAAGCCCTCAAACCTTTACTGTAAAAAACTGCGACCGTATTGCCCAACTGGTAATTGCCCCTGTAGTACAGGCCGATCTTCTAGAGACGAACTGCCTTTCAGAAACGGAGAGGGGCAGCGGCGGGTTTGGTTCCACCGGATAGGCTCTTGCAAAACTGAACTAATGCCAAACAATGAACACCCTTAAGCGATTATTGCAAATTTACCGTAAAAGCAGAAAAATATGCTGTTACAAATTTAATGCAGGACAGCAGAAACCCTGCTACGGACTCGACGGCT
>Ga0099364_10002538_pt1 | contig 29064 bp, 29 predicted proteins | sample TergutTh196P3_FD_73070 | JGI IMG/M metagenome (GOLD analysis project Ga0099364, IMG submission 73070) | Microcerotermes parvus P3 segment gut microbial communities from Pointe-Noire, Republic of the Congo - Th196 P3 | ecosystem: Host-associated > Arthropoda: Insects > Digestive system > Gut ...
CGGGGTAACGGGAAAGATCGTTCCGCTAGGAGATGCGGAAGCCTTGGGGCGGGCAATAGTTGAATATCTTCAGAACCCGGCCCTGGCCCGGGCCCACGGGGAGGCGGGTCGCAGACGGGTGCTGGAGGATTTTCAGCCCCGCATGATTTGGGAAAAATTATTGACTGAATACACTGGTTGCATTGCTTGTGTGATTCCAGCGGGCGGCGGGTATATTTGAGGAATAAAGTGGCAACAGGATTTTCGGAACCTTTGGTGTCTGTCATTGTCCCGGTTTACAACACCGGGAGGGTGCTGAAAACTTGCCTTGATTCCCTGGCCAATCAAACCTTGGCGGACATTGAAATAATTGTCATAGACGATGCCTCGACCGATGGCTCGCCCAAAATAATTGAGGCCTGCGCCGCTTCGGATTCCCGTTTCCGCCTAATGAAAAATACCGAGAACCAGAACCTGTATGAAACCCGAAGACGGGGCTTTGCAGCGGCCCAAGGCTATTATATAGCCACTTGCGATTCCGATGATTACATGCCCCCGTCGGCCTTGGAACGTTTATATGAAACCGCGCGGAGGACTGAAGCCGATATCGTGCATGGTCACTCTTATCAATTTATCAATGGGCGCCAGTTTGGCTGGCCCATAAACTCCCCTTTCAAGGTTTCCAGGGGCGGTTCTTACGTGGAGTCATTTTTGCGTTATCGCCGCGGCTGGACCGTTTGGGGCAAGCTGTATCATCGTTCGGTTATGGAAAAAGCCCTGACTGAACTACCCGCCAATAAGCGGCTTTTTGCCGGCGAGGATCTGCTGTTTTCTTTTTTTCTAGGCCTTAAGGCCGGCCGTTATATAGGCTGCCCGGCGGTTGTCTATCATTATCGGTTCAGCACTGACAATTTTTATAAACAGCCTGATAAATGGCCGCAAAATATCGCCGACTATTTTCATGTTTTGGGCACTATTAAGGCGCGGCTGGAGAAAAAAGAGCTTTTGCCTGAATATGACCTCCTCTTTGAAGGGCTGATAAAAAAAGATGTGGCCGAGGTTTTCTCGAACCTTCCAGATGGAGCGGATTTAGCCTTGGCCCGCGATTTAATTACGGAGCATCTGGGAAAACCATATTTGATAGCCCTCTATGGCGAAGATTTCAGCCGCAGCCCCCTGGGCAATGATTATGGAGCGGCCGGGAAGGCGCTATTTCCGGCCCGGCTTATTTTGTTTGCCCTGATTCAATTATGGAAACTTGGGTTTTACGAGTTCGCTGTTTGTTTCCGCCATGTGCTGGCTCTCATTCGGCGGGACGGCTTTAAATATGCTCTGGAAAAACTGCGGCAAAAGATAAAGGTGAGATGACCGCTAATTATTCCATGCTCCAAACCCTGCGCGTTCTCTTGCCCCTGGTGCCGGCCAGGGAAAAAATGCGTTTTATCGGCCTTTTGGTTTTGGGCGTGATCATCGCCTTATCCGAGCTGGCCCTGGCCGGCCTGGTCGCCCTTTTGGCCGCCATTTTCGGTTCAGCCGAGGCGGTTTTGAATAATAACCCGGTGCGCTGGCTGCGGGAAACCCTGGGCCTTGGTTTCAGCCATGACCCGCGCCTGTTGGCCTTACTGGTGTTGGGCGGGATATTTTTGGCCGTCGTGGGCAAAAATATGCTCAGCATTGCCCAGCAACGGCATATGACAGCCTTTTCTGAAACCGTGAGCGCCGCGGCCAAGGCTCACCTTTTCCGTTTTTTTCAGCGCGCGCCGTTTCTTTGGATAACGCGGAACGGGGTGGCCGAACTTAATTTCGGCTTAAACGCGGCCGGCAATATTGCCGGCAGCTTGAGCGTTGCTCTGCAGATTTTCAGCAGCATCCTGATTCTTTTCGCCCTGTTCATAGGCCTGGTCAGCGTTTCCCCCGGGCCTTCGCTTATGTTCTTTATGGTTCTTGGTTTTGGGGGGCTTTTGATCGCCAAAATCACCAGAAAATTTTTGGACCGCAGTTCCAGCGAAGTTTACTCGGCGGACTATAGCCTCAACAAGCTCAACCACCTGGCTCTCCATGGGCTCAAGGAAATACGCCTATACAGCCGTGAAAACCATCTGTTCAGCGCCTATACGGCACAGTTGGGCAAATTGGTCAAGGCTAAAACACGCCAACTGACCACGATGCGGCTGCCGGCGGCCGGCCTGGAGTCCCTGGGCTTCGCCACTTTGCTTCTGGTGATGCTCTATTTGGTCTTTGTTCTGGATGCGGGCCTGGCCCGAATTGCCGGCCTCATGGGCTTCATGGCCGCTGTTGCCTGGCGCAGCCTGCCGGTGGCCAGCCGCCTTACGGATGCCGTCTCTACTCTGCGCGGCAGCTTGCCGTATATGCGCAAAACAGTGGAATTTATCATTCTGGAGCGAACTCTGGCGGCCGAGTTGCTGCCGCTGGATAAACAACCGGAAGCTTTGCCCTTTAAGCAAGGCATTGCTTTAGAAAATGTTTCCTTCCGCTATCCTCAGTCCCCGGTCGAGGCCGTGAGCAAAGTATCCCTGACCATTGAAGCCGGCAAAATGGTGGGCCTGGTGGGCCTTTCCGGCGCGGGCAAAAGCACTTTAGTGAACATTCTGACCGGGCTTATCCCGCCGGAATCCGGCCGGCTATTGGTGGATGGAACCGAGATAACCAAAGAAAACGCCCGTTCCTGGCTCCGCCATATTGGCTATGTGGCTCAGCCCCCCTATATTCTGGATGCCTCTCTGGCCGAAAACGTGGCCCTTTCCCGCTGGGGCGAGGAGATTGACCGGGAGAGAGTGCTTGAGTGCTGCCGAATGGCGGCTTTGGATTTTCTCGACGAATTGGAAAACGGCATAGATACGATTCTGGGCGATAGGGGCATCCGCCTTTCCGGCGGGCAGGCCCAGCGGGTGGCCGTTGCCAGGGCTCTCTACAGCGAGCCGGGCCTGATTATTTTCGATGAAGCCACCAGTTCCTTGGACCTGAAGAACGAAAAAGCCATCCATGAGACGGTTGCTTCTTTGCGCGACAAGGTGACTATGCTGATCATAGCCCACCGCCTGACTACTGTGGAAGGCTGCGACCGCCTGGTCTGGCTGGAAAAGGGCCGGGTGCGCCTGGCGGGAACTACGGAAGAAGTTCTATCTGAGTATCAAACTATTTTGATTGGGTAAAAGCGCGTTTGGCGTTGAAACGCGGTTGTAAAGTCACCCCACCAACTTGGAGACACCTGTGAAAGTGGTAATTTTGGCAGGCGGGCTGGGCACAAGATTAGCGGAAGAAACTGAATTTCTGCCCAAGCCCATGGTGGAGATAGGCGGGCGCCCCATACTCTGGCATATCATGAAAATTTATTCATATTGGGGGTTTTCCGAATTTGTTGTTCTCACCGGCTATAAATCGCATGTGATCAAGGAATACTTCCTGCATTATTATACCAGGTATTCCGACATAACCGTGGATTTGGCCGCCAACGCCATAGAAATCCACAACATCCGCACTGAACCTTGGAAAGTCAGCCTAATCTACACCGGCCCCAATACCCTGACCGGCGGCAGGCTGCTTCGGGCGAGGCCCTTTCTGGGCGAAGAGCCTTTCATGCTCACCTACGGCGACGGGGTCAGCAATGTTGATATTTCCAGGCTGCTGGCCTGCCATCAAAAATCTAAAAAAATTACCACCCTCACCTCAGTCAGGCCTTTCGGCCGCTTCGGCGTTCTGGAAATAGAAAAGAACGGCGCTGTCAATTCTTTCCAAGAAAAAAAAGACGCGGACACTTCCTGGATCAACGGCGGTTTTTTTGTCATGCAGCCGGAAATTTTTGACTACTTGGCCGATGGCGACGAAACAACCCTGGAAGGCGCCCCCCTGGAGCGTCTGGCGGCGGAAAGTCAGCTTAACGCCTATCAGCATGACGGTTTCTGGCGGCCCATGGATACGTTACGGGACAAAATCGAACTCACCAATCTTTGGATGTCCGGCAAGGCCCCTTGGGCTTTGTGGTTGAATAATCATGCTTGAAATCTACCAGGGCAGAAAAATTTTTATCACCGGTCACAGCGGCTTCAAAGGGAGCTGGCTCACCCTCTGGCTGAATCTATTGGGTGCCGAGGCAGCCGGATACTCCCTGCCTCCGGATACTTCTCCAGCCTTGTTCAACATACTGGCCCTGGAAGATAAGTGCCGCAGCGCTTTTGGAGATATTGCCCATTACCGAAAACTTCTGGCGGCTATGCGGGCGCAGCGGCCGGAGATAGTTTTTCACCTGGCAGCCCAGCCGTTGGTGCGGCGCTCTTATGCGGCCCCTGTAACGACTTATCGCACCAATGTCCTCGGCACGCTCAATGTGCTGGAGGCCGCCAGAGCCTGCGGCAGCGTAAGGGCTCTGGTAAATGTCACCACTGACAAATGCTATGAAAACCTGGAAGTCGAAAACGCTTACACAGAGGATTCGCCCTTGGGCGGCCATGACCTTTATTCCTCGTCCAAGGCCTGTGCCGAAATATTGAGTTCTTCGTACCGCCGTTCCTTTTTGCAGGGTTCCGGCTGCGCTCTGGCCACCGCTCGCGCCGGCAACGTCATCGGCGGCGGCGACTGGGCGCAGGACAGGCTGGTGCCGGATTCTATGCGAGCCTGGTCGGCACGTAGCCGGCTGGAAATACGATACCCCGAGGCTGTGCGCCCCTGGCAGCATGTTCTGGAACCTCTTTGGGGCTATCTGTTGCTTGGAGCAAAGCTGCTGCAAGAAGGGTCAGCCTATGCCCAGGCATACAATTTTGCGCCGCAGGGAGAAAGGCTCAGTGTGCGGGAAATGGTGAATACAATAGCCGCCGCCTGTCCTGGGCTGGAGATTGTCCAGTCACATGAAGCCGGGCCGCATGAGGCCGGGCTGCTCGTGCTGAATACGGAAAAGGCGCGGCGGATGCTGAACTGGAGGCAAAAATTTAGCACAGATCAAACAATAAGGCTGACCGTGGACTGGTACAGGCGCTATTACGAAAAGAAACCCATGTTGAAATATACCCTGCGGCAAATTGAAGAGCATATGCGGGCATGAAGATAGAAAAAACAGATATAGCCGGCGTGGCAGTCATCATACCCGAACCGTTCACGGATGAGCGGGGAAGCTTCAGGCGTTTTTTCTGCCGGCATGAATTGGCGAACCTGCGTCCGAACCTGATCATTGAACAGGCCAGTCACTCGCTAACTCAAAAAAAGGGTTGTGTGCGCGGCATGCATTTTCAGCATGCGCCGCATGCCGAGCTTAAAATAATCACCTGCGTCAAGGGCAGCGTTTTTGATGTGGCTGTTGATCTGCGGGAGGGATCGCCTACTTTTTTGCGCTGGCACGGCTTGTGCCTGTCTGCGGAAAATATGAAGGCCCTGGTGGTGCCGGAAGGCTGCGCCCATGGCTTTCAGACTCTGGAAGAAAATTCAGAGCTGATTTACCTGGCCACGGCTCCTTACAACAAAGAATATGAAGGCACTCTGCGTTATGACGAGCCGCGGGTCGGCATAGCTTGGCCGGAACCCATAAGCCTTATTTCCCCAAAAGACGCGGCGCAGCCTTGCCTGCTGCCGAGTTTTAAAGGCCTCGCCCTGTGAAGAAAAAATTTTTTCCCACAAACGAGGCCTGGCTTGTGAAGAGGCATAGCATAATGGCCAAACACCACTGTCTTTTTTGCAAGGCCGAACTGGCGCATATTTTCGCCGATCTAGGCGCCTGCCCACCATCCAACGCTTTTCTAAGCGCAGAGCAATGCGAACAGCCGGAGGTTTTTTATCCCCTGCAGGCCTGGGTATGTTCGTCGTGTCTGCTTGTCCAGGTGCCGCGCTACAAATTTCCTGAAGAAATTTTTACCAGCAATTATCCCTATCATTCCTCATATTCGCACACCTGGGTGGAACACGCCGGGGAGTATGTCCGGGCCGCGGCGCAACGTTTTTGTTTAGGGGAAAACTCTCTCATTATAGAAATAGGCTCCAACGACGGCTACCTGTTGCAGCATGCCGTCGCCTTGGGCATTCCCTGCTTGGGCATAGACCCCAGCGCCGGAGCGTCAGCCGTTGCTCAGGCCAAGGGCATGGACACCATTACCGATTTTTTCACGGCAAGGCTTGCATTACAGCTCTTGGAGCGTGACAAGCGTGCGGACTTAATTTGCGCCTTAAACGTCTTCGCCCATGTGCCGGATATCAATGATTTAGCGGCCGGCATGGCCATGCTGCTTAAACCCGAAGGCGTGATCACCCTTGAGTTTCCGCACCTCATGCGCTTGGTGGAAAATGTGCAGTTCGATACCATCTACCATGAACACTATTTTTACTATTCACTGCACTGCGCGAAAAAGATTGCGGAAGCCCACGGCCTGCGCCTGTTTGACGTGGAGGAACTGCCCACGCACGGCGGCTCGCTGCGTGTGTATGCCTGCCTTGCCGGTGCCCGGCACCGCGACACGGGAAAAATCGGCCAGCTCCTGGCCCGTGAAGACGCCATCGGCATGAATACTCTGGAATACTATCTATCGTTTCAGGAAAAAATAACAAATATCCGTATGAATTTGCTGCGATTTTTGTTTGACGTGCGAGAAGCCGGGCAAAAAATTTGCGGCTACGGCGCGGCGGCCAAAGGCAATACCCTCTTCAATTATTTCGGCATCCGCAAGGATCTGCTGCCTTTTGTGGCTGACATTTCCCCGCACAAACAAGGCAAATTTTTGCCCGGCAGCCACATTCCGGTGACTGATGTGCAAGAACTGAGGAAATACAAGCCCGACTATGTGCTGATTCTTGCCTGGAACCTGAAAGAAGAAGTTAGTCAGCAACTTGAGTATATCAGGGAATGGGGGGGCAAATTTGTGACAGCGATACCGAGGTTATGCGTATGGTGACTCCCCTGATCGAGATTCACCCTGTTGGCGGGATGTTTCTTGTGCGCTACGAGATCGCGCCCTATGTAGTGGTTGCTGGCAATCCGTTGAAAATTTTAGGATATCGTCAATAATGTGGACAGTGCTAGGCAGTAGCGGCTTCATAGGAAGCCATGTGCTCGTAGCCTTGCGTCAAAAGGGCATCACCACATATGCACCAGATCGCGATGAACTGGCCAACCTGTACAACAGACAATTGGGGAAGCTAGTTTACTGTATAGGAGCAACATCAGATTTCAGAGAAAAAACAGCAGAAACATATGAAGCACATGTTTCACTTTTGCATCGTATTATAACTTGCAACTTCTGTGACGACGTCGTCTACCTTTCAAGCACAAGAGTATATCGGGGCCGGAAAAACACAGAGGAAGACAGTGTACTGAGTGTCACCTCTGCGGACAAAGAAGATGTGTATGCTATAAGCAAGTTGGCCGGAGAGAGTTTTCTCCTGCATAGCGGGGTACCGGCAAAAATTATCAGATTGAGTAACGTATACAGCCCAGCAACTCCAGATTTCGGATCAGGCAATTTTTTAGATTCTATTATAACCGAAGCGGCACTATATGGACATGTAACTTTCCACACCTCTCCTTTATCGGAAAAAGACTTTATTCATATTTCTGATGTTGTTGAATATATTTTTTCCATTGCCGATTCACGAGAATCGGGAATCTTTAATCTTGCAGGTGGCCGTAACACAAGTAATGCGGCAATCGGTGAAGCGCTCGTTGCGGAGGGAATCTCTATAGACTTCTCTCCTAGCGCCCCAGAGTGGCGATTCCCTGAAATAAACATCTCAAAGCTTTCGAAAACTTTTGGCAAACCCAATTATGTGTTGTTGCAGGATCTGCCAATCATGCTGGATCGATACAGGCTTCATGTCCGGGATACAGAAGCCAAAGAGAATTAACACATGGATAAAATAAATGAATTCCGAGAGGAATGTGCCCGCCGTATTGCAGGATACACGCACGATGCGGACTTTAAGGCTGTCTCCAGGCAATGGCTTGAAGCATCTATGCGCAAAGAATATCCGTATAATTTTTCCTGGATGGGGCGGCCGATCATTCAGAATCCCGTCGATATAGTTGCCATGCAGGAAATCATCTGGGAAGTTAAGCCTGATTTGATCATTGAGACGGGCATAGCACATGGCGGTTCGCTCATTTATTATGCATCATTGCTTGAATTAAATGCAATGGCAGGCGGTTTCCCAGATGCGCGGGTCCTGGGCATTGACATTGATATTCGGGAACATAACCGGCGGGAGATCGAAGTCCATCACATGTTCAAACGCATCACGCTTTTTCAGGGATCAAGCGTAGCACTGGAGACGATAGATTTTACCCGTGCTTTTGCTGAGAACTATGCCAAGGTTCTTCTCATCCTCGACTCACATCACACACATCGGCATGTGGCGGCTGAGTTAGCAGCATATGCGCCTCTGGTTTCACCGGGCAGTTATTGTGTAGTCTTTGATACTCATGTGGAATATTTTACCTATGCCGACCGCCCCTGGGGCAAAGGCAACAATCCCATGACGGCTGTGGATGCCTTTCTGAAAGACCACCCCGAGTTTGAAATTGACGAGATGATGGACGCGAAGCTGATGATCAGTGTTGCCCCGCGCGGGTATTTGAAGAGAAAGTAAATGGATTGTCCACTTGTGAGTGTGGGAATCCCCACATACAACAGGCCCGAAGGTTTACGAAGAACCCTTGAGGCGATTACGAGCCAGTCATACAAAAATCTTGAAATTATTATTTCTGATAATTGCACTCCTGGTGAAAATGGGGAAAAAGTACAAGCGATCTTACGCGATTTCGCAGCAATAGATTCTCGAATACGATATACCATACAAGAGAAAGATATGGGGCCAGGTTATAATTTTCAATTTGTTCTTTATGAGGCAAAAGGCGAATATTTTATGTGGGCTTCTGATGATGATTATTGGGAGGCTGAATTTATTGCCACATGCATGTCTGAGTTGCTTAGTGAAACGGATATTGCTGGTGTGTTTTGCAATTTTGTTAATATCAATCATTTTGGGCATGAAGTCAGATTTTTTACACTTCCTTCATTTGGAGTCAGAAATTTTAAAAATATTTTTAACGTAGTAAAAGAGCACGAAATTTTTGGTAAAGCGAACCCAATCTATAGTCTATTCAGAAAAAAAATGCTTTTGGCTGCATTGCAAATTTCACCTTTTGATGAAATGAGTTTTTCCGATGCTAATATTGTCGTTACCCTACAATGCATTGGAGGAATAAAAATTATACCTAAATATATGTTTAGAAAGACACTGCAAGGCATAGTCTCCTTAAAAAATGAATCTGACATTAAAAATTATATATTACGGACACCAATTATAACAAATTTAACATTGAGACATTACGTTTTCAAATTGATAAAAACAGGCATTAAATGTAATACAATGCTGCCTATTTTTACTGCCCTTTTTGCCAGATGTTGTATAGAAGTTTTAAATAAATTTAAGAGAGTATTTAAAGTGTAGACGTTAAAAACCTTTGAAAATATAAGGGTTGATTGTTGAAAAGATTCTTACAGTAAAGCTCTTGTAATTTTTCAAGAAAGAAAATACATGATTCCTAAAATTAGTATCGCAATCCCGACACGCAATAGGCACCATATTTTAAAAGATAGCATTTTGCATTGCCTAAATCAAACATTTAAAAATTTTGAAGTGGTCATCGCAGAAAATAGTGATGATGATTCAAATTCTCTCGCCATTATCAACAGTTTTAATGATCCAAGAATACGCTATTTACGTACTGGCGGTCTCTCTATGAGCGATAACTGGGAATTTGCTCTACAAAATTGTTCTGGGGAATTATTATACCCAATTGCTGACAAAATATTATTACATAAAGATACACTAAAAGATATCATGGAAGGAGCTGAAAAATATAATAGAGATATTTACAGTTTTTGCCATGCTGAATTGGATGATAACTATACGAAGCTAAACTACCCAAGATGGACAGTATTCTCAACACAAAAGATCCTTTCTGCAGCATTTTCTGGTGATAGAACTCTATATTCAACATACGGCTTAAGAGGTTACTCTATGGTCATCTCAAAAAAGATGTTTAATCACATGATTAATAAATACGGTAAGGTATTATTGCCACTCGCTCCTGATTTTACTTTAGCTTTTATGGCCACACTGCATACTGATTCATTCTGCTACTGTACAAATAAATATTTTAGATATAACAGGAATTGCAGTAGTAATGGCTTTAGTGCGGGGTATGGTGGAGCGCTAGCTTTAGAATATCTTTATGCCTATAATTATGACAAAAATGATGCTGTTTCTTTTGTTCCTATTAATGTATTTACGATATGGAATTCTGTATTAAATGATTTCATTCGTGTTTGTAAGCATTGTAATATTTCATATGAAATTGACAAAATTGATAATGTAAATTACTTTAAGCGCTTATATTCAGAATTGGTGCATATCCATACCACCTTTCATATTAGCATGGATGATTCTTTCAAGAAAATGTTTGATTATATAAATCATAATTTAACAGGTAATGAGAGGATAATAATGTACGATTATATAATGAACTTTAAACTTTGTACAGTTAATACAGTAAATGTACAGTCTTTAGTGCATTCTTTAGGTGTGTTGCTAAAAAATAAAATGAAGAAATATTTTAATATAATAGTTAAAATTTTATCTGGTATTGGTCAATATGGAAGATGAATTTAATCTGGTGTAGGCCACGAGAAGCCCCATTCAGATTACCTTATCCATCCTTAATACAGGAAAGAATGTCAGACGAATATTATAAGCGCAAATTTATATTTGTAAGATTATGCCAGTTATTTTGGTTTGTTGAAAGCCTGAAGAAATGTCCCATGTTCAATATGTATCTTTAGCCGCTAGCGAAGCAAAAGAAAGAATATGAAGCAATTTCTTCAAAGGTTATTTACTCGTATGAGGTTGGTCGCTTACGATAAGAAGAAAGCATTCGATTATGAGTGTGCGCAGAATTATGAAATGAGGAGTGTAAAACGATGGATTGATAAAAATTTTGAACGTGTTTTCAAGAATATTCATAGAGTGGAAAATATCTAGTGCAGATATCGTGCCGGACAATGAATTTTTGCAGTATGACGGAAAAATTGATGGAGCCATAATGTGCCGCAACACCTTGGATCACTGTGCTGACCCAATAAAAATAATGGACAATATAGTAAAATACGCAGCACCCGGCTGTTTTCTTTTCTTGTGGACAGACTTGTGGCATAAGTATGGCGTAAATGAAGGGCACCGTAATATATGTGAAGATGTTGGAGCATTTAAAAATGAAATTGAATCCCGTGGATTTGAGATTATATATGAATTCAATCAAAACAAGCGAGCGACTCTAAATATAGGGATAAATGCCGTAAAATTATAATTCCATATGATTAGTATGTTTACAGGAACTAAAATGCCTCGCGTATCCATCATTTTGCCCGTGTATAATGGCGAGCCATACTTGGCCGAAGCTATTAAAAGTATTCTTGGGCAGACCTTTTGCGATTTTGAGCTGATCATTATCAATGACGGCTCAAAGGACGGCAGCGCCGCCTGTGTTGCTCAATTCTCTGATTCTCGCCTCAAATATTTTGAACAAGCCAATGCCGGGCTGGCGGCCACGCTCAACAGAGGCATATCCTTGGCGGCAGGGGAATATATCGCCCGCCAGGATCAGGATGATATATCTCACCCGGAACGCTTGGCCGCGCAGGTCGCGTTTCTGAATGAACACCAGGATTACTGCATGGTTGGAACCTGGGCTGAAATTTTTTCAGAGATGGAATCTGGCATGCGTTTTCACCGCCATCCTACAGATAATCTTGAATTGAAACTGCACCTACATTTTCGCAACCCTTTTGTGCATAGCTCCATGATGTTACGCGCAAGCGCAGTGCGCGGCATCGGCGGATATAGCACGGATAAGACGCGCCAGCCGCCCGAAGATTATGAGTTGTGGTCCCGCATGGCCAAGGCAGGCAAGCTGGCGAATATTCCGCGTGTGCTGGTCCGGTACCGTGAATTGTCTTCCAGCATGTCACGGGTCAGTGTTGCTCCTTTTACCGCCATGCTTCACAAGATCGCCAGCGAAAACATGGCCCTCTCTCTGGAAGGGTGCCCTGAGGCCCGGGCGGGGTTGGACCTTGTGAGCCTGTTGTTGCGATATCCCCAACCACTGCACATGCGGAGTTCGAACGCCGAATTGCGGCAGGCCATGCGGTGTCTTGTGTCCCGTCTATGTGTTGACGCGCCCGGCGAGGAGCCCTCTTTGATGGCTAAAGCGGATGCTTTTCTTAAGCCCTATCTGCTGGAGAATGCCTTCATCTCACGCCTTCCGGCCCCAATCCGAAGCCACCCCTTATTTTTAAAGTTGAAAGGGCCTTTGCGCCGCTTGTATAAGGCCTTACGCCCATGAGGACATTGCTTATGGGCGGGGCTGGATTCATCGGCCGCAACGTCGCAGACTTATTGAGACGGACAGGGAGAAATCTCTGCGTGGTCGATCAATGGCCGACACATGAGGTGTCCCTGCCGGCTGGCGTTTCTTACTGCTGCGTTGCCGGAGTTGGAGACTTCGGCTTGGCCTTGCCTGAGCTGCGCGGTGAGTTTGATGAGATCGTTGATCTGGCCTACGCTTCTGTGCCGCAGTCCAGCTATGATGATCCGGTGAAGGATATCATTGAAAATCTGCCTCGTTTTGTCCGCCTGCTGCAGTTCGCTGTTGAGCGCTGCAAAGGCAGATTTGTGTTCCTTTCTTCCGGTGGGACGGTGTATGGCCAAGCTAATTTTTTGCCAATTACGGAAGATCATCCCCTTGAACCGCTGTCCCCTTATGGAATCACCAAGCTGGCTACGGAAAAATATGCGTTCATGTATGGGTTGCAGCATGGCCTCCCAATCATTTGCCTGCGGCCGGGCAATGTATATGGCGAAGGCCAATGGCCCTTTCGCGGTCAAGGCTTTGTCGCCACAGCCATCGGCTCCGTTTTGGCAGGCCGGCCCATTACGGTTTTCGGCCCCACCGGCGCCGTGCGGGATTACATACATGTGGAGGATGCCGCACGCGCCGTTTTGGCAGCTTTGGAGAAAGGGGTTCCGGGCACGGCCTATAATCTCGGCACCGGGCGCGGCTTGGATAACGCGCAGGTACTGGCTTTATTGAGGAAGGTTTTGCCAGGCGCGTATTCCATGCCGCCCATACGATATTTGCCTGAACGGATATTTGATGTTCGGGAAAACGTTCTGGATTCCACCAGGTTGGAGGCGGATACAGGCTGGAAGACAGAAATTCCCTTGGAGGAAGGCCTTAAACGCGCTTTTTTTTGGTTGAAAGAGAATTCCCCCATCTATAGCGGAATATAAAAAGATAAGGATATTGACATTTTTCATGAAAAAGTTTTTAACGTCATACGCGGTCTTTAAAATCGCCTTGAAAAGGCCTTTTGAAATTTTGTCAAAGAATTAGATTTATATGCGCATAGCCATACTTTATATCTGCACAGGCCGGTACGCCATATTTTGGGATGTATTTTTTCAGTCCTGCGAGCAGTATTTTTTATCTGCCCATGAACGCCATTATTTCGTTTTTACAGAAAACGACATTCCGTATGTATCGAATGAGCGGGTGCATAAAATTGAACAACCCTATTTAGGTTGGCCCTATGACACGCTGAAACGCTTTCACATGTTCTCGCGCATCCGGGAAGAACTGGCCGCTTTTGATTATATTTTCTTTTTCAACGCTAACTGTGAATTTCGCATGGCGGTGAATGAATCCGTCTTGCCGACTGAAGATGAAGGTCTGGTGGTCACTCAGCATCCTGGGTATTACAATAAATCCCGCGATAAATATACTTATGAGCGTAACGCGGCCTCCAGGGCCTATATACCATACGGGCAAGGTGAGCATTATGTTTGCGGCGGTGTAAACGGCGGGCGCGCTCATGCTTACCTCGCTCTGATTAACGGCCTTCGCGAAGCGGTTGATGAGGATGAACGGAACGGCATCATGGCCCGGTGGCATGACGAATCTCATCTCAACCGCTATATTTTAGGAATGGGGTATAAATTGCTGTCACCGTCGTTTTGTTACCCGGAAAACTGGCGCCTGCCCTTTGAAGAAATTATTCGAGTTAGGGAAAAGACTTTACATGGGGGCCACAAATTTTTGCGTTATGAAAAAGAGGCCGCGAAATGGAAGGCTCTCATAAAGAAATTGTTTAGGCCAGATATGAAAAAAAGCCATCCCATAAACAGACAGGCGGTCATTACCTCTCTAATGGGCGGCCTCGGCAACCAAATGTTCCAGTATGCCGCCGGGCGCACACTTGCCTTACGCCTTGGCGTTCCCCTAAAGCTGGATTTTTCCTGGTTCTCCTCCATTGCCAGGAGAGATGCGAGGCGGGCGTATATGCTCAACTCTTTCTCAAACATGCGCGAAGTGGCTGCGACGAAAAAAGAGATTAAAAACCTTGTTTACAGTCCGCGTCGTCTTCATGATCGCCTTCTGTTCCGCTCCCGGCGGTATGCGGCCAGCTACGTTACCGAGCCTCACTACAGATATTGGGAGGGATTTGAGCAAATAAATTCTCCAGTCTATTTATTTGGTTACTGGCAGAATGAATCGTATTTCAGGTCGGCGGCGTATGCCATACGCCGGGATTTTATGTTCCCTCCCCTGCCGGCCGGGCCCTCCGAAGAAATGGCCGGCCGCATACAGTCTTCAAATAACGCCGTCGCCGTGCATATACGCAGAGGGGATTATGTTTCCAACCCTAAGACTAATAAATTTCACGGTCTTTGCACGCCGGAATACTACAGTAAGGCCCTTGCGAAAGTTCTGTCTCTTGCCGGCGGCGAGGCGGAATTATTCCTGTTCAGTGATGATCCGGCCTGGGTGAAGGAGCATTTTGATACGCAAGGCCTGGCCGCTAACGTGATATTTTTCCCGAATCACCTGGCTTCCCCCTGGCACGATATGCATCTCATGAGTTTGTGTACGCACCATATTATAGCCAACAGTTCTTTCTCTTGGTGGGGGGCCTGGCTGTCGGAAAAAGACGGGGTGGTCTGCGCCCCCGAGCGCTGGTTTGCGGCGCCGGGAAAACAGAATGATACGCCCGTCCCCGCAAGATGGATAAAGATATAATCTCATTTTTCAGGGCCGACTATTTAATGCCCTACTGTTTTGACGCCCCCTTGTATCACCGTTTTAAAAAGCCATGTTTCTTCATCCGGCGATAGACAGTGCTTCGGCTCAGGGCCAACTGCCGGGCCGCCGCCGCCGGGCGCCAGTCGCTCTTGATCAAAGCCTTCAGCAGTATTTCTTTCTCAAACTCGATGTAACAGTTAACCTCCGGCTGGGCCGGGCTTTGGTCGGCGGCCAGAGGTTCCGGGAACAGGCTGAGATCAAGGTTGGTCTCTTGAAAGGTCTGCCAGCGGAAAAGCGCATTCTGCAGTTCCCGCACGTTGCCAGGCCAATCGTAGGCGCAGAGGCGCTTGAGGAACTCGGGCGGAAGGTCCTGGCGGCCCAAGCCATGCCTGCTAAGGAAGTAATCCACCAAGAGGGGGATATCTTCCCGGCGTTCCCTTAAGGCAGGCAGGTGAAGGGTCAGGGCGTTGATGCGGTAATAGAAATCTTTCCTCATCAGCCCTTTATCCATCAGTTGCTCCAGGTTGCGGTTGGTGGCGGAGATAAGGCGAAAATCAGAATGGCGTTCCTTTCGTCCGCCCACCGGTAAGTAGCCGTGATAGTCCAGCACCCGCAGGAGCTTGGTTTGCATGTTCAGGGGGAAATCGCCGACTTCGTCAAGAAACAGGGTTCCTCCGTGGGCCGTATCCAGATATCCCTGGCGGTCGTTGGCTGCCCCGGTGAATGCTCCCTTGAGATAACCGAAAAATTCGCTTTCGAAAAGCGTTTCACTAATGGAGCTGCAGTTGACCGAAACGAAGGCGGCCGCGTTGCGGTTGCTTAGAGAGTGGATGGCCCTGGCGGCCAGTTCTTTGCCGGTGCCGGATTCGCCCAGCACCACTATATGGGCGTTGGAGAGGGCCAGCTTCAGGAGCCGGGAAAAGAGCTCCTGCATCGACTGGCTCCGGCCTACCAGGCCTCCGAGACTGGCTGGAGGCCGCAGGGTGGACTTGAGGCGGATGTTCTCTTCCTTGAAAGACAATTCTTGGGCCTTATGCTCGCTGAAATCCACGAAAACACCTATGGATCCCCAGACGCGCCCGGATTCGTCAAACAGGATGCGCCCGTAGTCGCTGACCCACTTGCTGGCCCCGGAGGCGGTGCGGAATTCAAAGGTCAGGTGAAAATGAGGGTTGGCCTGGGTCAGTTCTTCATGAAAAAGCCGGTAATGATGTAAATTGCTGATGGCCAGGTCCGTGAAACCCAGGCGATTGTTCAGTTCTTCAGGTTTATACCCCAATAGGGCTTGTACCCCGCCGCTGACATAGCGGATAGTCCAGCGTTCCCTCTCTGCATCATACGTGGAATGATAGACAGCCGCCGGAAGGCTGTCCATAAGGGTATTTAAGAATTCCAGAGTCAGCGGCGAGGCGTCAAGCAGTTGGGCCCGGCCTGGTTTATTGTCTTGCTGGCCTTCCATATGAACTTCTCCATATTGTCTTTCTCAATTTATACCATTTTAGATTAATTTTGACAAATAATGAGACAAAACGCAACAGATCATAGCTGCGGTTTAGATAGGGCCAAGAATTTGCCTCTGAACCGCCTGTCACCAGCCGCGGCTCCCCGCTGGCGCGCTTATTGCAGGTTAACGCCAGGGCGCCTCTAAAAACTGTGTTTCGGGAAGCCTTCCCCCTCCAATGTTGATGCCGTCAAATCAAGGCGTTATCTCGTTGTCCATAGTAAAATTTTAAATTTTTGGAGACGCCCCAAAGGAGTATGCAATGCTAGTCGAAAGAAGAGGATTCGAAGTTTTGAACGGACCGCGGATGACGGTGTTGAGCCGTGAATCCCTGGACACCATTCACTTTGCCGCCTGTCGGCTGCTTTGGAGTACCGGCCTGTTGGTGGAGTATGCTGAGGCGGCCGACATCTTGTCGGCCGCCGGGGCTGAGGTCCACCAAAAGGGTGAGGCCTGGCAGGTTCATTTCCCGGAATGGCTCATCAACGACTGCCTGGCCGGCGCTCCAAAATCCATTGTGCTGGGCGCCCGGAATCCGGAAAACGATTTTTATCTGGAAAAAGGCCGAACCGGCTTTTCCACTTTCGGCGAGCAGGTTAAGATCATCGATCCCAGGACCAGGGAATACCGCCCCAGTGTCCGGGCCGATGCCCGCCAGATCTACAAGGTGGTGGACGCCCTGCCGGGCCTGGCGGTGGGCTCCCGGACGGTCTGCCCTAACGACTTGCCGATGATCCTTCAGCAGCCCCACAATTTCTATGACGCCCTAAACTGCACGACCAAGCATATCTGGATGGGTCTGACCAACCGCGAAACAATTGAGATGGCGCGAAAGATGGTCATCGCCGTCCAAGGCGAGGCGGCGGCCCGGCGCAAGGCCATAAACACGGTCACCTGCTGCCCCACCAGTCCCCTGACCATGACGGATATGTGCTGCCTGAACATCATCGAGGCGGCCCGGACCGGGGTCATGAATGTGGAGATCATGGAGATGTGCCTGGCCGGGGGGACCAGCCCCATTACCCTGGCTTCGGCCGTGGTCATCACTGTGGCCGAGCACCTGGCCGGCCTGGTCCTGGCCCAGACGGCCCGCAAGGGTGTCCCCACCCTTTTGGGAACCTGCTCCACCAACCTGGATATGAAGACCGGCACGGCGCCCATGGCTTCTCCGGAAAACGCCCTCATCGCCTCCGCCGTAACCCAGATGGCCGGTTATTACCAGTTGCCCGTCAGGGCCGGGGCCGGCGTGACCGACGGCAAGATTCCAGACGCCCAGGCCGGCTACGAATACGCATTTAACGCCTTGAGCCTGGCTCTGGCCGGAGCCAACATCATCTGGGGCGCAGGCTGCCTGGACAGCGGCCTTGGCTTCGACTACGCCAAGCTCCTGATGGACCACGAATGCGCCCAGAACATCAGCTTCATGCTCAAGGGCCTAGCGATTGACAACGAACAACTGGCCTTGGAGCTGATGGAGGAAGTCGGTTCAGGCGGCTCCTACCTGGCCCACAAGCACACCTTCCAGCGGGCCAGAACCCAGGCCAAAACCGAACTCTTCACCCGCCAGCCCTTCGCCGGCTGGGAGGGGGCTGGCGCCGAGAGCCTCAGCGAGCGGGCTTACGCCAAGGCGGCCGGCCTCATGGAAAAACATGAGCCGCAGCCATTGGCTGAAGGTGTTCAGCAGGAAGTCGATGCCATTTTGGCTGAATTCATTCAAAAGCACCAGAACTAACTGAATTTCAGGAGTAAAAATGACCAAGCAAGACAACAGCTATAACAAAGGCACAGGGGAGATAGATTGGCGGGTTTTTATACCGGCGATCCTGATCATTACCATTGTGACCGTACCCTTGGCGGTCAATCCTAAACTGGGGCAGAGCCTTGTTAACGCCTCTTTCAATTTCGTCACCGACAAGTTCGGCTGGATGGCCATGCTGGTCCCGCCCATAAGCATCGCCTTTCTGCTTTGGCTGGCCCTCAGCCCCTACGGCCGTATCAAACTGGGCCGCCCGGAAGACACGCCGGAATTCAGCACTATCACCTGGATCGGCCTGCTGTTCTGCTGCGGCGTGGGCAGCAGCATCCTGGTCTGGGGCGTGGCCGAGCCTGTATACTACATAGACGGCCCGCCGCTGGGCCTTGAACCGCGGTCCACGGCCGCCTACAGCATAGCAACGGCTCTGCCCACCTTCCACTGGGGCATAAACGGCTGGGCCATCTACTGCGTAGCCACCGTGGCCATAGCCTATTCCATGTATGTGCGCGGCGAACCGCGGGCGCGCATGTCCCAGGCCTGCGCCCCGGTATTGGGCCGGCACACCAACTCCGGTTTGGGACCGGCCATGGAAGTGCTGGTGGTGGTGGGAACGGTCGGCGGCTTTGGAACTTCCCTGGGGTTGGGCGTGCCCTTTGTCACCGGCTTTGTGTCTAAATTCCTGGGCGTACCGGAAAGCCTGTGGATAAGCGCCGGTGTTCTGATCCTCTGGACCTCCATCTTTGCCGTCAGCGTATATTTTGGCCTGGAAAAAGGCATGAAATGGCTGGCCCAGATAAACCTCTGGCTGGCCCTGGCCGTCATGCTCTTCATTCTTTTGGCCGGGCCAACCCTTTTTATCATTGACAACGCCATAAACAGCTTAGGCGCGATGTTCTCCAACTTCATAAGCCTCTCCTTCTCCCTGGAGCCGTATAACTTTAAAACCGTTATAGACGAAACCACCCAGGCCGTTGTCTCCGTTACTCGAACCGGCGGCTTTCCCCAGTGGTGGTCTGTTTTTTACTGGTTCTGGTTCCTGGCCCTCATGCCGATTTCCGGAATATTTCTCGCCCGCTGCTCCAAGGGCCGCACCATAAGGGAACTCGTTTTTGGAGTCCTTATTTTGTGTACCTTGGGCTGCTGGATAGTTCTGAGCATCATGGGCGGCTACACCATGTATCTGCAAAAAACCGGCCTGATGGATGTGGCCGCCACGCTGGCGGGAAGCAACCCGGGGGCCACCGCGGCCGCGGTGATGTTTACTCTGCCTGCCCAGGCTTTGATGGCTCCATTGTTCGCTTTGCTGGCCCTGATTTTCCTGGCTACCACCCTCAATGCCGCATCCTATTCCCTGGCCAGCATCTGCACCAAGGAACTGACCGGTTACGAGCAGCCGACCCGCGGCTTCCGGTTATTCTGGGCCATCGTCATCGGTTCCTTCGCCGTGGGCATTCTTTTGACGGCCGGTTTGGAGCCGCTGCGGACCATTCAAAGCTCCTCAGTGGTTTTGGGCCTGCCCCTGATAGTCGCCTGGTTTATCATGCTGGTCAGCATTGTCAAGTATTTGCGGCAGGATTTCGGCAGCCGCCTCGCGCCGAAAGTTGAACACTTTATCCCTGAAGACAAAGGAGGGGTTTAAATGCCTGATATATTGACGCGCCTGGGCGACGGTTCGCCTTTGGAGATGAGCGCCGCCGAGCTGCGCCGGGACCTGGAGGACGGCTCGGCCGATGCCGCCGACCGCGGCGGCATCCCTGGCTTGACTGAGGAGGATTTTAAATACCTTGAGGAACTGTTTCGCCGCCGCGACCGTTTCGTCGGCGTGGAAGCGGGCCGGGAGGTGGTTCTGACCTATGACGGGGCGGCCCTGAAATTCAAGCGCCACTGTCTTATTGAAGAGCGTCTCCAGGTCTTGACCATGTATGAGAAGATGTTCGGGGCCGACACGGTGGAACTTGGCCATGTGGATTACAGCTACAAGCCGGTCAAGCCCATCGTCAACTACGAGCAGGGAACCTTGGAGATGGGCCTCTTGACCACCCACGCCCCTCTCATTTACGGGGCCATGCCCAACTTAGGGCTTTACACCCAGCCCGACGGGCCCTGCCCCAACCCCATGGAGCTTCTGCCTCAGGGCAAGATCCAGGAAGCCCGTGCCGCCTATGACGGCATGGTTGAAGAGGCGGTGCGCGATATCGTATTCGTGGTCGGCTCCATGTACGAATCCGGCGCCGACGGCTTCAATCTCGACACCGTTGGGGCCAGCGGCGACGCGGATGTGCTGGCTTCCTTCCTGGCCCTGGAAAAGCTCCGGGCCAAATACCCGGACATCGCCGTGGAAGTGGGCATGGCCGGCGAATTCATACTGGGTATGCACGGCGAACTGACCTACGACGGTCAGCGCCTGGCCGGCCTCTATCCCCACCAGCAGGTGAAGCTGGCCGAAAAGGCCGGGGCCGCCATCTTCGGCCCGGTGGTCAACACCAACACCGACCGGAGCATACCTTGGAACCTTGCCCGGACCATCACCTTCACCAGGGCCTGCTCCCAGGCGGCCAGTATACCCGTCCACGCCAACATGGGCATGGGCGTGGGCGCGGTGCCGGTCAACGATTTTCCGCCCGTGGATGTCTTGAGCCGAGCTTCCAAGGCCATGGTCGAACTGTGCGACCTGGACGGGTTGTAGGTGGGTGTCGGTGACCCCATGGGCATGGCCATAGCCCACGCGCAAGCCGCCGGCATGGGCGGCATGAGGACGGCCGGAGATCTGGTCGCCCGAGTGCAGCTAGCCAAAGGCTTAAGAATCCGCGAAGCGAAGGCCTATGTCGCTGAAAAATTGGGCGTGTCGGTTGTGGACCTGGCGGACCCGGTGGTAATGGGCGAAGTTCGCTCCGACCTGGGGTTGGGCACCATGATGCCCCTGGGCCATACCCCCAAGGGCATTGAGTGCAAATTCAACATCGCCCGGGTCTTGGGCGTCAAGGTCAACTGCCTGGAGTCTTTCCGGAACAAAAGCGGTCTGGCCTAAATATAGGGAGGTGGAATAATGTCAGATCTGTTCACCGCGGCCAAGGCGTCTATTATCGATGCCGATAAGGACAAGGCCCTGGAAGCGGCAAAACGTTTTATGGACAGCGGCGGCGACCCGCTGGACATAATTACCCAAGGTTTCATACCCGGCATAACCGAGGTGGGCGAACTCTTCGGGCGGGGCACCCTGTTTCTGCCTGAGCTAATCATGGCCGCCGAGGCCATGATGGCCGTGACGGAAGTTCTCAGCTCCGCCATGGCCGCCAAGGGCGAAAACAGCGGCCTGACTCCGGCCGGCTCAGTCCTGGTGGCCACGGTCAAGGGCGATGTCCACGATATCGGCAAAGGCATTGCCGTGTCCATGTTCAAAGCCAACGGCTATACCGTTCATGACCTGGGCCGGGATGTGGACGTGGACGACATAGTCAATGCCGCTGAAAAGTTCGGCGTCAAGGTCATCGGCACCAGCGCTCTTCTGACCACCACCATGAGCGAACAGAAGAAGCTGGAGGAAACCCTGAAAAAAGCGAAGATAAGGGATAAGTATATCACCCTGGTGGCCGGCGCTCCGGTCACCCAGCGCTGGGCCACCCGCATCGGGGCTGACATTTATGCGGAAAACGCCCATCTAGGCGTGACCCTGGTGGCGGAAAAATTGGCCTGAAAGCAGCCCTAAAGATTAGGAGGAACTATGAGACGCAACTCCAGCGCCGGCCTCTCGATGAACGGCGGCTTAAGGCTTCAGGTCTTGACTACGGACGAGCTGGAAGCCGTTCACCAGGCCACCTTGGAAGTTTTACAGCACACCGGCGTGGCTGTTTACTCGGCAGAGGCGCGTGAGCGTTTCGCCCAAGCCGGCTGCAGCATTGAAAAAAACCTGGTAGTTAAAATTCCGCCCTACGTTGTGGAGGACGCCATCCGTTCGGCTCCGGAAAAAATAGTCCTGCCCGGCCGGACCCCGGACCGCGATGTGGTGCTGGAGGGCCGGCGGGTCCACTTCACCAATTTCGGCGAAGGCGTAAAAATATATGACCTGGATACGGGGGAACTGCGAGGCACCACCAAAAAAGACTTGGAACTGGCCGCCAGGGTGGTAGACAGCCTCGACCCCATCGACGTCATGGAAAAGGCCATGGGCAGCCAGGACAAGCCCGAGGTGGTTTCGGCCATCCACAACTTCGAGGCTATGCTTACCAACACCACAAAGCACATCTTCGGCGGGCCGGACAACGGGGCCATGATCGAATACATCCTGAGAATGGAGGCGGTCATTCGCGGCGACAGCCCGGAAACGGCCGATCGCTGCCAGGTATCTTTCATCACCTGCCCGGTGAGCCCCCTGCAGCTTGTTGAAGAATGCTGTGACATCATCATGACATCCGCAAGGCATGGAGCGGTGGTAAACGTCCTGTCCATGGCCATGAGCGGGGCTTCCTCTCCCATCAACCTGGCCGGCACCCTGGTGACCCATAATGCGGAAGTCCTCTCCGGCCTTACCTTGGCCCAGTTAACTAAAAAAGGCTCCCCCGTGGTTTACGGCAGCTCCACCACGGCCATGAACATGAAGACGGCCACCGCCACAGTGGGTTCGCCTGAGCTGGGCCTCATCAGCGCCGCCGTGGCCGCCCTTTCCCGCTACTACCTGCTGCCGAGCTGGGTGGCCGGCGGGTAGGCTGACTCTAAAATCTGCGATGTGCAGTCGGGCATCGAAAAGACCCTCACCGCCCTGACCCCGGCGTTGGCAGGTGCCAACCTCATATATGGTCTGGGTATGCTGGATATGGGGGTAACCTTCTGCTTCAAGCAGTTGCTTATGGATGCCGATGTGGCCGCCATGATCAAGTACACTGTGGCCGGGGTTCCGGTCAACGACGATACTCTAAGCGTGGATATCATCCGGGAAGTGGGCCAGGGCAAAAATTTTCTCGCCCACAAGAACACGTTTGTCCATCGCCGGATGCAGTCCCAGCCCGTCCTCATTGACCGCAACATGCGCGGCCGCTGGGAGGAACGGGGGGCCACCACCATGACCCAGAGGGCTGAAGTCCTCATGGCCGATATTCGGCAAAAGCACTTTGCCCCCGAACTGCCGACGGAGGTCCGCCGGAAGATTCGGAGCATCGTCAATGAAGCCGAAGCGAAATACGGCGTCCCCCTGAGCACGGAGTGACCTGCCGCCAAGCCGGTTCGGATAACCGGCTTGGCGTTTTTTTAGGCAACGCCCTGGAGGGCTCTTGAGATGGACCTATCCAAACGCACCAGCCTTGTTTTTCTTATCCTGGCCCCCATACTTTGGAGCACATCCAGCCTTTTAATTAAAACCGTGGCCTGGAACTCCTGGGCCATTGCCGGCTGGCGTTCCCTTATCAGCGCCTTTTTCCTGTGGTTTTTCTTCTCCAGGGTGTACCCGAAAAAATTCTCCTTCGACTGGTCCAAAGGCAACCTTATGGTCGCCCTGTTCTATTCCGTCTTCGGGGCGCTTTTCGCCCTTTCCGTCAAGCTGACCACGGCGGCCAACGCCATCTTGATGCAATACACCGCGCCCATCTATGTCGCCTTTCTCGCCCCCCTGATTCTCAAGGAAAAAACCCCGGCCCGCGACTGGGGATATATGCTGGTCATGCTCTTGGGCATGAGCCTTTTTTTCATGAATGATCTGGAGGTGGGGGACGGGCGCAACGATTTTCTTGGTCTCATGGCCGGCATCGGCGTGGGTTTCTGCTGGGCCATGGTGGTCATGCTCTTAAAGAGGCAGGGCCGGGAGGGCATGCCTCTTTCAGGGCTGGTTATCGGCAACTTCATTACCGTCAGCTACTGCCTGCCGGCCATGCTGAGCGTGGACTTTTTGGACCCGGCGGCCATGGGCCAGGTGGCCGGCCTGGCCATAATTTCCCTCGGCGTCGGTTATATCTTCTACTTGCTGGCGCTCAAGAAAGTGACCGCTCTGGAGGCGGCCCTCATTCCGGCCATAGAACCTCTTCTCAATCCCGCTTGGACATTTCTGTTTCTGGCGGAGGTGCCGGGCCGGTGGACCTTTATAGGTGGTGTTCTGGTGATGGGGACGGTCATGGCCCGGGCTTGGGTGGCGGCCCGCGAAAAAAACAACTGCTAGGGCTCAAATATTACAAAAAAAGGCGGCCACCTCGCCTAGGTCCGAGGTCCGGGGGGAGGGGGGAAGGTTTTTCAAAAGCTTGGAGCCGTAGCTGGCTTTCAGGAGGCGGCTGTCCAGGACGGCCAGAAGACCCTGATCCTGGCGGCGGCGCAGTAGGCGGCCCAGGCCCTGTTTCAGGGTCAGGGCGGCGGCGGGGATGAAGTAGTCCCGGAAGGGGTTGTGGCCTTCTTCGACCATAAGAGCGGCTCTGGCCTTAATCAGGGGGCGGTCGGGCCGGGGGAAGGGCAGTTTTTCAATGATTACGGCCGAAAGGCTTTCCCCTGGCACATCCACACCCTGCCAGAAGCTGTGGGTGGCCAGGAGAACGCTGTCTGTCCGGCGGGTGAATTCGTCCAGAAGGGCCGCCCGGCCCTTCTGGCCCTGAACCAGGAGAGGCCAGGGCAGGCGGCCGCTCAGGCGGGCGGCCGCGAAATCCATGTTTTTATATGAAGTGAACAGCACCAGGGCCCGGCCGCGGCTGAGAAAGAGGAGTTTTTCAACTTCCTCGGCCATGGCCTCCGGGAAGCCGGCCGAGCGGGGATCGGGCAGGTGGGGGGGGATGTAGGCCAGGGTGCGGCCCTGGTAGTCGAAGGGGGACTCTACGAGCAGCCCCTCTATTTCCGGCCAGAGCCCCAGGCGGTCCTTGAAGTAGCTGAAGTCGCCTCCGGCGCTCAAGGTGGCCGAGGTGAAGACCAGGGTCCGGCCGGCGTCCATGAAGTTCAGGTGTCGGGAGATTTTGAGAGGCAGGGCGGACAAGGTCAGGCGGCGGCCCTGGCGTTCGGCCTGGTAAACATATTCACGGTCGGCGGCTTCGCCTATGAACAAAAGGTCGGCGGCCATTGTTTCCAGGCGGGCGGCCAGGGCGGCCGGTTCAGGCTCGTCCCGGGCCCCAAGGAGGCGGGCCAGGGACAGGGCGTCGTGGCGAAGGTTCAATAAAAAATCACGGAGCGGGCCGTTTTCGGGGTCGTCTTCGGCCCACAATTCCTTTTCGTGGAATTCAACAAAGAAGTGGCCCAGGGCTTCGGCCTGGCGGCTGAAAATTTCGGTCAGTTTTTTTATGCCTCTGTCTTTCAGGCCGGCCACTGTCCGGTCCAGGTCGCGGGCCAGGGCGGCCAAGGCGCCGGAACTGATTGACCTTCCGAAATAGCTGGTGGCCGCCTCTTCCAGAAGGTGGGCTTCATCGAATACGGCCGCTTTCCAGGCCGGCAGCACTTCGCCGAAGCCGCCGGCCCGCACGGCCAGGTCGGCCATAAATAGGTGATGGTTGACCAGCACCAGGTCGGCCGCCGCCGCCTCCCGCCGGGCCCGCCACAGAAAGCAGTCCCCGAATTCCGGGCAGCGCTGGCCCAGGCAGCGTTCGGCCGGGGCGGAAATTTCAGCCCATAGGCTGCTGGTTTCCGGCAGGAAGGCGAATTCCGCCCGGTCGCCGCTGGCGGCATCCAGGGCGGCGGCGGCCACCCGCTTCAGTTCGGTTCCTTCGGAGGTGGGCCACAGGCTCAAACGGGCCAGGGCTGTTTTCAGGTAATATAGGCAGAGGTAGTTCTCCCGGCCCTTGAGGCGGGCGGCGCGGAAGCCGTCGCCGAAAAAGCGGCGGATGAAGGGCAGGTCTTTTTCAAAAATTTGGTCCTGGAGATTTTTCAGGCCCGTGGAGACCACGGTTTTTTTCCCGCTCAAAAGGGCCGGCAAGAGGTAGGCCAGGGTTTTGCCGGTGCCGGTGCCGGCCTCGACCAGGGCAAAATCATTTTCCCGGAAGGCCCGGCCCACTTCCAGGGCCATGGCCAACTGGCCGGAGCGGGGTTCAAAATCCGGCCAGAGCCGGGCCAGGCGGCCTCCGGGGCCCAAGAGTTCTTTAAGGGTGTTTTCCATTACTGAGGGGCAGATTCGCTCTCCAGGCCTCAATCAGCTTCATCGCCTCTGCTTTTGGGTCATCGGCCTCGGATATGGCGGACACCACAAAGAATCCGCCTGCGCCGGTTTGGGCAAGTTGAGAAATATCGGCAAGTTTGACACCGCCGCCGATAACAATCGGAATGGAGCTGATTCCGGCCAGCTTTGAAATCTCGTCGAAGCTTCTGGTGAGAACTTTTCCGTCCGGTCCAAGACCGCAATCCTTTTTGGTTTGCGTCTCGCGCAAAGGTCCGGCGCCGAAATAGTCAACCTGGCTGACATCCGCTGTTTCCAGGTAATCAAACAAATCAGAGGTTCTGGCCGACAACCCTATGATGGAAGTCTCGCCCAGGTATTTCCGGCAGATTTCCACCGGTATGTCTGACTGCCCGACGTGTATTCCATCCACCTTAATCTTCCGCTCTCTTGCGGCCAAAACAACGTCAAGACGATCGTTAACCAAAAGCGCGACCTCATCGGAACGGCCGGCTTTGGCGATAATATCAGCCGCCTCGCGGCTCAAATCCATCAATTCACGGGCCGAGGCCGCCTTGGAACGGATCTGCAGGCAGGTAAACCCTGCCTCAACCACAGCCTCAATGATCTGTGAAACAGGCCTGCCTTTTGTGTTTTCCGGCCCGACCACAAAGTAGGCGGAAATATCCAAGCTATTTCGAATGCTCAAGGCCGCCTTCCAGAATGTTGTTTATCTTTTCAATCTTTGTGTTCATCATGTTCGTAAATCCGGGGCGGATGTCAGCTTTAAACGTAATTCCCGTGCGGATGCCCTTGCCGGCCAGCGCAAACGCCGCGTCCTTCACCACCCTCATCACTTCATCCCATTCGCCTTCAATTTCAGTAAACATAGAAGAAGTGCGGTTGGGCAGGCCCGATTCACGAATCACCCTGATGACCTCCGCCACATCCTGTGAAAGCTCATCGCCCGCCCCCACGGGCACAATGGCCACCGCGATCAATGTGTTCATAGTTTATAGCTCCTCAAGTTCAAATGGGTTATGCGCAATGTCTGCCGCCCTGGCTTTATATAGTTCGTCCAGGAATTTAACCTGAAAATCCCCGGGGCCGTCCGCCTTTTGTCCGGCCAGGCGTCCGGCCAGATTGTATGCCGCCGTAGCGGCAAGCGCCGCGATAAACGGAGCTGCCGCTGTCGCATATACCGCGGCCACACCGCCCAAAGAGCAGCCTGCTCCGGTTATTTTTCCCAAAAAGTGCGATCCGCCGTAAGACAACACCAGGGCCGAGCCATCCGTCACCAAGTCGGTTTCCCCGGATACCGCCACCGCCCCGCCTGTCCACCTGGCCAGCGCAATCGCCGCGGCTTTTGCCGCGATAACGGTATCGGTGGAATCCACGCCGCGGACATTGGACTCACCGCCGCCCTCACCCTCAAGCCCCCACAGGCTGGCCAAGGCTATAATTTCCGAGGCGTTGCCCCTGATGACATCAGGCCTATAGGTCTTAAATTGCGTGAGCAGGCTGGTTCTGATTGCCCCGATGCCGACAGCTACCGGATCCAGGACCCAAGGCTTACCGGCCTCATATAGTGTTTTGGCCGCGAGAGGCAGCGTCTGCTCATAAAGGGGAATGATTGTCCCGACGTTTATGTAAAAAGCGCCTCCGGCTTTGGCTAAAAATTCAGCTTCATCGGGTAAATACACCATGGCGGCGGAGCCTCCGACGGCCAACTGCGCGTTAGCTACCAAATTGATAGTAACGGTGTTCGTGACAGACCCTGCCATGGGATTTGTTCTCTTGACCGTATCCACCGCTTCAATGATCTGCTTTTGAATATCCTCTTTGCTCATAGCCCGCCAGGGATAATGCCTTTGGGCAGATTGAGGCCGCCGGTGAGGTGGCGCATTTCTTCGGCCGCCAGGTTCTGGGCTTTCCGCAGGGCCTCGTTGGCAGCGGAGAGAATGAGGTCGCGCAGCATATCCGTGTCCTCGGGGTTGACCACTTCCCGCTCCAGGCGTATATCCGTAAGCAGACCCGAGCCGCTGGCGACTACTGTGACCATGCCTCCCCCGGCCGTGGCCTCGACGTTTTGGTCCGCCAGCCGGGCCTGCTGTTCCGCGACTTTTTTCTGTATTTCCTGGGCCTGCCGAATCAGGTCGCCCATGCTGCTTAAGTCCAGGGCCATAAGGTTCCTCCTTTTTGAAAGCTGCCTTGCGATTAATCGTTGTCTGGGTTCGGGGCTTCAGCCGGGTCTTCCGCCTCCTCGCCTTCCGCTGTTTCCGGGGAGTCCGCCGGCACGGCCGGCCGAAACTCGATGAATTCGCCGGGCAGAAGCGCCTGGAGTTCCTGGAGGTCCGGGGCGGCTCTGAGGTCGGCCAGCTTGTTGGAGCCGCCGCTTAAAATCAGCTCGGGCCGGCGGCCGTTCCAGGCCTTTTCCAGAAGGGGCGGGAGGGCGGCCGCAAAAAGGTTGACCCCGGTTTCTCCGGCCGCCGGGCCGAGGATTATTTCCACGGTCTGGGGGCTCCATTGCCGGGCCTGGGCGCCCTGGAGCAGGACGCTGGAACTGCCCAGCTCCCGGGTAAAGCGGCGCAGGAATTCGGGCCAGTCCGCCGGCTCGGGTGCGGGGGGGGGGGCAGGCGGCGGGGCCGATG
>Ga0099364_10002539_pt1 | contig 29055 bp, 21 predicted proteins | sample TergutTh196P3_FD_73070 | JGI IMG/M metagenome (GOLD analysis project Ga0099364, IMG submission 73070) | Microcerotermes parvus P3 segment gut microbial communities from Pointe-Noire, Republic of the Congo - Th196 P3 | ecosystem: Host-associated > Arthropoda: Insects > Digestive system > Gut ...
TTCGGTAACGCTGGCGTTTGCGGGATGAGTATTAATTGTTATTAAGGGTGCAGCCGCGTTCACCGTCACAGTCGCCGCGTTGGAGCGTACGGAAGTCGCGCCCGTAGCGCCGACTTCGCAGAAGTAGTAATAAGGACTTCCCGCCGCTGTGAGCGTTGTAGGTATCGTAAAACTCGCTGTTATTGCGCTGCTGATTGCCGTGCCGCCCGTATTGCTGTTTGTTGTGTTGCTGTACCATTGGTAAGTAAGCGTTGCGCCGCCGGTCAGACTTGCCTCTACTGAAAGATTGCCCGTAATGGAGCCTTCAGTAACGCTCGAGTTCACTGGATGAGTGCTAATTGTTATAACGGGCGTTGGCGCGTTCACCGTCACAGTCGCCGCGTTGGAGCGTACTGAAGTCACGCCCGTAGCGCCGACTTCGCAGAAGTAGAAGTATGGACTTCCCGCCGCAGTGAGTGTCGTTGGTATCGTAAAGCTCGCGGTTGTTGCGCCGCCGATTGCCGTGCCACCCGTATTGCTGTTTGTTGTGTTGCTGTACCATTGGTAAGTAAGCGTTGCGCCGCCGGTTACGCTTGCCGCTACTGAAAGATTGCCCGTAATGGCGCCTTCAGTAACGCTGGCGTTTGCGGGATGAGTATTAATTGTTATAACAGGCTCACCCGTATTCACTGCCACGATCGCTACGTTGGAACGCGTGGGTTCAACGCCTGTAGCTCTTACTTCGCAGAAGTAATAATATGGGCTTCCCGCCGCCGTGAGTGTCGTCGGTATCGTGAAGCTTGCGGTTGTCGCGCCGCCAATTGCCGTGCCGCCCATATTACTGTTCGACGTATTGCTGTACCATTGATAAGACACCGTTCCGACCATATTAAAACCTGCTTCAATAAATAGGCTGCCGGTAATTGCGCCCTCTGTAACGCTGATGTATGACGCAGGTTGTATGTAGATTGTAATCTTTGGTGTTATGACAAGCGAATCCCAGTAGAAAGCTGGATTTTCATTTCCTAAGTTCAATATTGGAAATCCTCTGTCGTCCCAATGCCACGGACCGGCTTCAGGAGTTGAATCGTTGAATAACCAGCCATTCTCGGTATATGTCTCCTTGGTCTTAAAATCGGCGCTCGTTTTGATCCCTCCGCGTATGCCATTCGGTTCGTCATCATGAAGTAAATTATCAGAATAACGATAACAGTTTATAATGCCATCGTAATCAGTGCTTCGTCCCACTACTCCGTAGGCATGTGAATGCCCGCATAGACCAGACGCAGTGAAGCTGTTTTTGATGCTGCCTCTGGAATCTTGAAAACCAACCAGTCCACCGACATTTCTTTCTGCGGTGGCAACGCCCAAGGAGTAGCAATTCTCAGCGTTGCAGGCGCCGAACATCGATGCATATTGAAATCCAATCAGACCGCCGACATTTGCACTGTATATCCCTTCACCAGAAGAGTCGCCTGTGGCATAGCAGTTTTTGACGATGCATGTTGAGTATGAAGCGGCCATTTGATATCCAATCAGACCGCCCATATTGGTACCATTAGGGTCATTTGAGTAGGAGTCGCCAGTGGCGTAGCAGTTTTCGATGCTGCATATGCTATTGTATCCAGTAACTTGATAACCCACCAGACCGCCTACTCTTCCGTATCTTGATCCAGTATTTCCTGTTGCGTATGAGTTAACTATGATGCTGGTACTGCTGTTGATAGCGGATTGCCTTCCAACCAGTCCGCCGACAATGGAATGTCTTGATCCAACATAGATTGCAGTGTAGCAGTTTATTATGCTACAGGATCCGCGATTGGATGAGGCTTGCAAGCCAACCAGTCCGCCGGCATCGCTGTAGATACCTGATGCATAAAGACCTGTGACGTAACAGTTTTCTATGATACTGTGACCATTATATGAGGCACTCGCTTGAACTCCCGTCAGACCACCGGTATACTCGTAGCCCATGACGCCCATATCAGAGATCTCAACGCCAAGGTTTATGATCGTCGATTCTTCTATATACCCGAACAAACCGACATAAGCCATGTCACGTCGTTGTATCCATAGACCTGTTATTCTGTGCCCACCACCATCGAATCCTCCCATAAAACTGGCGGTATATCCGCCGTATCCGATAGGCAGCCAACCCGCCTCTCCCCATTTTGCGTAGCCCGGACCGCCCGGCGCAAGATAAGCGGTCAGGTCGACGTCGTTTGTCAACCTGTAGAATCTATTCAAACCATTACGTACATTATCAAGTTCCTCCGCCGTTGAGATGAGAATAGGATCGTCAAACGAGTCGCCCGGCGCCGCCCATGCTCCTGATGTAATAAAGCATAATGCTAGAATTATAATAATTGCTAAAATTGTTTTTTTCACTTCATTCACTCTCCTAAAAGGGCGGCGCCTGCCGCCCTACAGTTTTAGTTTAGTCGATTACCGGACGCCTACAAGCGCCGATATACCCCACGCCGACCCGTCCTCTTGACCGTCAAGGTCGAAATCTCCTCCGTCTTTTATCAGTAAAACTAGGATATAGTCGACTTCCGGTTCAAAATTACCGGTGAAAATATTGTTGCTCATATCCAAAATTGTAAATGTCTTATCGCCCAATCCGGCTGATGAGTCAGTGTAAGTGAACCAATCGCCACTATCTCCTGAGAGTATACTTAACAACCGCGCGTTTTCCGGTTTGTCAATTAGTCCGCCCATCATGAGGCGGCTTCCTTTGATTTGGAACGATACTGCCGCAATTTCTCCGTCATTGTTTAATACAGCTTCAAATACTGGGATTGTTACAATTTCAACATGGTCTACGCCGAGCAGTTCTTTGGCTATTTCCTTCGCTATCCGATCCTCTATGGTTATTGCTCCATGCTCGTTCACACGTAGATCCGTTGGTTTGATTCCTGGCATCATCGCCCCGAGCATGTCGGTTTCCAACGAAATATCGGAGGAATCGGCGGGAACAAATATTATCGGCGCCGTTGAAACGATTCCGGTTGGCGTACCCGCAGGAAGTTCAAACTGCGTTGCAAGTATATCCATTGTAGCTTCGGTTACAGGAGCAGTTACATTAACGATGCCCGTCCCGGAAACTCCGCTGCCGTCAGCAGCCGTTGCTGTGATTGTCGTCGTTCCGGCGCTAACTGCCCTCACTAACCCGCCTTGAGTTACTGTCGCCACAGCTTCGTTGCTGCTGCTCCACGTTAAGCTGCTGTTACTCGCGTTGAATGGCTCAACCGTCGCCATAAGGAGATACATTTCTCCGGCGTCTATTGTTACTTCCGGCGGGTCTATTGTTATTCCGCTAACCGGAGTGGTTACGGATACATAACAAGTTGACTCAAATCCGCCGTCCACCGTCCTTGCGGTTATGTTTGCAGACCCTCCGCCTATCGCCGATACTGATCCGTTTGCGTCGACCGTCGCTACCCATGGGTTGTCGCTGCTCCATGTAACGTTCTTATTGGTCGCATTAGTTGGCAGGACTGTCGCTGTCAACGTCTCGCTGCTTCCTAAGTGAATTGAAGTGAAAGACTTGTTGAGAGTTACGCCTGCCGTGAGATAAATGGGCACGTTCACGATACATGTATCGAAAACTCCGCTGCCGTCAGCCGCCGTTGCGGTGATTGTCGTCGTCCCGCCTCCAACTGCTCTTACAAGCCCGCCTTGAGTTACTGTCGCTACAGCCTCGTTGCTGCTGCTCCACGTCAAGCTGCTGTTGCTCACGTTGAATGGCTCAACTGTCGCCATAATGAAATACATCTCTCCGACATCTATTGATACTGTCGACGGGTCTATCGTTACACTGCTAACTGGAGTAGTTGCGGATACATAACAAGTCGCCTCAAATCCGCCGTCTACCGTTCTCACGGTTATGTTTGCAGAACCTGCCCCTATCGCTGACACCAGTCCATTAGCGTTGACCGTTGCAACCCAAGGGTTGTCGCTGCTCCATGTCACGTTCTTATTGGTCGCGTCAGCAGGCAGCACTGTCGCTGTCAGTGTTTCGTTATTTCCAATATGAATCGAAGTGTAAGACTTGTTGAGGTTCACGCCCGTTACGAAAACAGTTGTCGACTCGGTAGTGACTGTCAGCGTAAAGCTCTGCGTGGCGTTGGGGTTGATTCCGTTGGCCGCCGTTATGGTGAAAGTATAAATGTCCGCAGAGACCGATGCGGCAATAGTCATCAGCCCGCTTGAACTGTTTAAACTCACGCCGCTTGGCGCGCCGCTCAGGCTGAAGGTTATTGGCGCCGCGCCTGTGGCTGTCACTTGGAACGTCCCGCCCGCGCTACTTGCTACTGTTGTGTTATTCGCCGAAGTTATTGTAGGCGCTTCCGGCGCGGGGTCTACCGTCACAGTAGCCGCGTTGGAGCGTACGGATGTCGCGCCCGTAGCACCGACTTCGCAGAAGTAGAAGTATGGACTTCCCGCCGCAGTTAGTATCGTAGGTATCGTAAAGCTTGCGGTTGTTGCGCCGCCTATTGCCGTACCGCCCGTATTGTTGTTCGACGTATTGCTGTACCATTGGTAAGTAAGCGTTGCACCGCCGGTCACACTGGCTGTTACCGAAAGATTGCCCGTAATGGCGCCTTCAGTAACGCTCGAGTTCACTGGATGAGCATTAATTATTATTTCGGGTGCAGCCGCGTTCACAGTCACAGTCGCCGCGTTCGAGCGTACGGAAGTCGCGCCCGTAGCGCCGACCTCGCAGAAGTAATAATAAGGGCTTCCCGCAGCCGTTAGCGTCGTGGGTATCGTGAAGTTCGCGGTTGTCGCGCCGCCAATTACGGTTCCGCCCGTATTGCTATTCGACGTATTGCTATACCATTGGTAAGTAAGCGTTGCGCCGCCGGTCAGACTGGCTGTTACTGAAAGATTGCCCGTAATGGCGCCTTCAGTAACGCTTGAGTTCACTGGATGAGTGCTAATTGTTATAACGGGCGTTGGCGAGTTCACCGTCACAGTCGCCGCGTTGGAGCGTACGGAAGTGACGCCCGTAGCGCCGACTTCGCAGAAGTAATAATAAGGACTTCCCGCAGCCGTGAGGGTTGTTGGTATTGTAAAGCTCGCGGTTGTTGCGCCGCCAATTACGGTTCCGCCCGTATTGCTATTCGATGTATTGCTGTACCATTGATAAGTAAGCGTTGCGCCTCCGGTCAGACTTGCCGCTACTGAAAGGTTGCCCGTAATGGCGCCTTCGGTAACGCTGGCGTTTGTGGGATGAGTGTTTATTGTGATACTCGGCGTCATCGCGGGAAAGTCCACAGTTACAGTCGCCGGGTTGGAGCGTACAGTTGCCGCGCCCGTTGCGTAGACTTCGCAATAGTAATAATATGGACTTAGCGGCGCAATGAGATCCGTAGGTATCGGGAAACTTGCGCTTGTAGCGCCTTCAATTGCTTCGCCGCCCGTATTGCTGTTCGACGTATTGCTATACCATTGGTAAGTAAGCGTTGCGCCGCCGGTTACACTTGCCGCTACCGAAAGATTGCCCGTAATGGCGCCTTCCGTAACGCTGGCGTTTACAGGATGCGTATTTATCGTTATAAATGAAGTAGCTTGATTCACCGTCACAGTCGTTGTGATTGAACGCGCGGATTCCGCGTATTCGGCGCTGACCTCGCAGAAGTAGTAATAAGGGCTTCCCGCCGCTGTAAGCGTAGCGGGTATCTCAAAGACATTACTTATAGCTCCTTCGACTGCGGTTGGAGAGCCTCCATACTGATTTACCGTAGTGTTGCTGTACCATTGGTAATTCATCTCTGCGTCTTGAGTCGCTAATGCCGTTAATGAAATGCTTTCAGTTATGCCGCCTTCCGTAACGGTTATGTTCATTGGGGGCTGAGCGGTGAATCCAATGTTCGGTCTTGACCTCACCGTCACTGCCGCAACATTTGTAGTGACAGACTCAGCGCCTGTAGCGCTGATTATGCAGTAATAGTAATAAGTAGTTCCAATTACTCCAGTATATGCCACCGGATTATTGTAGACGAAGCTTGTCTCTCCTAGTAGCGCAATTCCGCCCGTATTGCTATTTGTAGTGTTTCTGTACCATTGATAAGAGAGCGTTCCGTACGACACGTTTGCCTCAACTGTCAGGATACAGTAATTGCCAACGGGAACGAGTGTTTGCGCTGCAGGTTGAACGTCAATAGTGATTAACGGCGTAGTTATCACCAGTACGGTTGCAACGTTTGAAGTGACGGGCAGCGCGCCTGGAGAACTGAGTACGCAGTAATAATAATAGGTTCCCGCTGTCAAAGTTGACGGAATAGCGAATCCGGCGCCTATCGCCCCTTCGATCGGAGTACCACCCGTATTGCTATTTGTTGTATTTATATACCATTGAGGATTGATCGCTCCGCTTGTCACGATCGCGTTAACACGCAGGCTGCCGGAAACGCCTCCCTCCGTAACGACCGTATTTGCCGCAGGTTGTTGGGTGATTGAAATTTGTGGTATTGCGTCTAGCGGCGCCCAGGGGAAAGGAAAATCCTCAATTCCCATTAGCAATTTGGGGAAGCCTCTGTTGTCCCAATACCATGGATCGGTTTTTGGAGAGGAATCGCTGAATGGCCAGGAATTGCCCGTATACGTCGCTCTGGTCATAAACTCTGCGCTGCTCATGACTCCGCCGTGTATGCCATTGATATCGTTGCTGATGGCAGGAATGACTGTGTCGTACAGAGTAGAGAATTCATAGCGATAGTTATTGGTGTTATCGCTATAGCTGGTTCCATAGTCTCCCGGACTATCGACGCCAACCAGACCGCCTAAATAGACGCCATCCGCGGATACTACTTCAAGATTGCCCGCGAAGAAGCAATTAGTAATGACGCTTTGAAACTGATAACCCACCAGACCTCCGATAAAGTCGCGAAGCGTAGAAACATTGCCAGTGGCGTAGCTGTTTGTGATGCTGCTACGGCCTCGGGTATTGCTTCTTTGATGTCCAATTAGACCGCCGGCGCCTTCACCAAAATAATATCTCAGATAGGAATATGAATCATTGGAAACAATTGTCCCAAGCGCTGCAACATTACCCGTGGCGTAGCAGTTTTCGACAATGGAGGTTCCGGATGAGTATGCTGTACCGCTTTCTTGTCTTCCAAGCAAACCTCCGGCATCCATGTATCGTACTTCAACATCGCCCCTCGCGTAGCTGTTTGTGATGCTGCTGACGCCGCCTCCCGAGCTGTCTTGGGCGCCAACCAGCCCTCCGGCATTAGCGGAGTAAATAAAGTTATCGGCTGATACTGCGCCTGTGGCGTAACAGTCGTCGATTCTACAGACGGCGCCGGAGCCGGCAAATTGATATCCGACAAGACCGCCTAGCGTTCTGCCTCCAAAGACATTGCCCGTGGCGGATGAGTTTGCGATGATGCTGGTTCCGGATGGGTAGCTTCCTTGATGTCCAACCAGTCCGCCTATAGTGTGGGCGTTATTGCCTACTCCTACTCCTGTAACTTCGACTCCTGCATGGCAATTATTGATTATGCTGGTTCTTTCAATGCCGGCGGTTTGACGTCCAGCCAGACCGCCTATATATCCGCCGGTTCCTGTAACGCTTCCATATACGGTGCAATTTTCGATGCTGGAGTTGAGATAAACATAGCTTTCTTGCAATCCAACCAGTCCGCCGACAAGACTGCCGCCTATGATGCCAACGCTGATGCTAAGGTCTTTGATTCTCGCTCCATAGGTATACCCGAACAGACCTACAAAACTCTCCGTTGGTCGGTTAATCCACAGACCGCCTATCGCATACCCGCCCCCGTCAAGTCCGCCGGAAAAGCGGACGCCTGGGACTCCCTGTTTTCCGATGGGTTCCCAGCCCGCGTCTCCCCATTTTGCGTAGCCCGCGCCGCCAACTGCAAGATATCCGCTCAGGTCAATGCGACCGGCCAGCTTGTAGAATTTGTCCAGCCCGTTGCGAATATTGTCAAGTTCCTCCGCCGTTGAGATGAGAATAGGATCGTCCGGCGAATCGCCCGGCGCCGCCCATGCTCCTGATGTAATAAAGCATAATGCTAGAATTATCGTAAATGATAATAATGCATTTTTCATTGTAATCACTCTCCTTTTGTACTAATTCAATCCATGAAAATTAAAACTTTTCCGCAAGGATTATTTTATTCCTATATTTAGTCAATAACAAGGGTATTAATATAGAAATAAATATGAAATAGCAAATATTTTCTTGATTAGTTTTGATTTAAGATGGGATAGAAAACGTATGAAAATGCAATAATTCGAGAAGCCCCAACCGTTACCATATGGCAGGGGCGTGGCGCTGATATGACACGTCTTCGCGAGCCCAAAGGGCGTGGCGATACAGGGTTTTTAGACAAAGACAAAAATGAATTGCCGCGTCGCGCTTGCGTGCTCCTCGCAAAGACGATACTATTGCGTCTTCGCGATGCGCGAAGGGCGTGGCGATCTAGGGTATTCTATAGCGCATTTTCGCGTGCTGAGTCTGAGTTGTTTATTATAGAATCAATTAATTTGGTTGCGGTGTTATAGTCTCCGTACATCACATTTTTTAATATTTCTTCAATTGTTTCGTTGGCGTTGGTTTTGTTATGCTGTGTTATTTCGCGCAGTTCAGTGACGATTTTTTTCGTTTCGGCAATATTAATCGTTTCGAGAGCGCTCTTTAAATCATTTAATTTTTCTGTTAACGACTCAATATCAATAGAGCCGGTTTGTTGTTCAGCTTTTCTTTCAGTAAGGAATTTTTGTATATTATTCAAAAGAGCTTTCAAAGCATCAATAAATACGGGGTTATTGGCGTTGATATAGGCCATGTCCATTTTATTTCCAGCTTTTTCCAGCTTCAGAGCTTCTTGCGACAATTCTTTGCTCCCAATAATTAATAAAGAACTCTTTAACGCGTGAACATAAATTGTATATGATGATATATTACCGGCTTCGAGACTATTTTCAATTTCTTTAATTTTTTCAAGTCCATCATTATGAAATACGGAAAGCAACGAAAAATACTCTTCGGCAGATCCGTCAATCATTCTAATTCCTTCTTTTACGTTTAGCCCTTCGATTTCAATATTGTCGTAACGCATTTTAGTGTGTTTGGGGGCTAGGCTTGATCAGCGTCGCTATTTCATTAAATTTATCAGAAACGCTGAGGAATAAATCGACGAAGACCGGGTCAAAATGCTTTCCTCTGCCTTCGCTTATAATCCTTACAACTTCTTCATGCGTAAAAGCTCTTTTATATGGTCTTTCTGAAATGAGCGCATCATAAACATCGGCAATAGCCATAGCTCTTCCTAAAAGAGGGATTTTTTCACCCTTTAAACCTCTTGGATATCCGCTTCCATCCCATTTTTCATGATGCGAGCCTGCAAATATTTTTGCGTAATGCAAAAAAGCGTGTTCCGTAGTGTTTTCCTTAATCCTGTCAATAATCTGTTCGCCATATATAGTATGTAGCTTAATTTGTTCAAATTCTTCGTCCGTGAGTTTCCCCGGTTTCAATAAAATGTGGTCTCTGATGCTGATCTTGCCGACATCGTGCAGTTGCGTTGATTGAAGTACAAGATTTATATCCCAGGTTGACGTTTCTTCTTTATATAGACCTTTTTCGATCAACGCATTTAATAACAAACCAACATACCTTTGAGTTCTTTCAATATGACTGCCGGTAGTATCATCCCTGCAATCCACAAGCTCCGCCATTGTTTTTAAAATAGCGTTTTGCAGTTCCACAACCGTCTGGGTCTTAGCATCCACCATTTCCAGTAAATTATTGTTAAAACTGACAAGCTCCTTTTTTTGAGATTCAACAAGTAAATGAACTTCTATGCGCTTTAGTAAAAGCTGCGGCGTAAACGGTTTGAATATGTAATCTATCGCTCCCAACGATAAACCTTCCAACTCGCTTTCAACATCGATTTTTGAAGTTAGAAAAATAACTGGTATATGGCTGGTTTCCTGGTTTTCTTTGATGCGTTTTATTGTTTCGTATCCACTAATATCTGGCATTTCAACGTCTAAAAGAATCAGGTCTGGAACATGTCTTTCCAGCATTCTCAATAACAAAACTCCAGAACCAAATGTGACGACGTCATAATATTTTGAAAGGGTTTCATCGCCCAATGCCAAAATAGTCATGTCGTCGTCAGTCATGAAAATAGTTTTTCTATTCATATTCATTGCAGTTTTTCTACTCTGCACGCGCATACCTTAAATTCCGGCACTTTTGAAACATCATCATAAACGGGATTTGTCAGCGCATTAGCAGGACCGTCGGCAAAATGGAACGGCATAAATACAACTCCCGCCGCCACTATGTCAGAAACGACAGCGGTAGTTAATACTTCCCCGCGACGCGATGAAACCTTCACTTTTTCACCGTCAGAAATTCCTATCTTTTCAGCGTCTGTTGGGTTAATCTCGATTATTGAGCGTCCCGATTTTTTATTAAGCCCGTCAACCTTGCCGGACATGCTTCTTGTATGGAAATGGTAAAGCAACCGCCCTGTTGAAAGAATCAGAGGATAATCTTCGTCCGGCGTCTCTTTTGGCGCACTGTAACGGGTCTCGACAAATATAGCCTTCCCGCCGCGTCTTGCAAACTGCTCTTTATGCAAAACGGGCGTACCCGGATGATCTTTATGCGGGCAAGGCCAATGCAATCCTTCTATGTTTTCAAGCCGGTCGTGGCTGATTCCGCCATAACTTGGCGTTAGGGCGCTGATTTCTTCCATTATTTCCTTTGGCGAATTGAAATTATTCTCGTATCCCAATCTTTTTGTTATTTCTGAGATTATCATCCAATCCGGCTTGGCGCTACCCGGCGAATTAACCGCTTTTCTTACTCGCTGAACTCTGCGCTCAGTATTTGTAAAGGTTCCTTCCTTTTCCGCAAATGAAGCCGCTGGAAGGACAATATCCGCAAGTTCCGCTGTTTCCGTAAGAAAAATATCCTGTACAATTAAGAAATCAAGCTTTTCAAACTGTTCTTTGCAATGATTTACGTCAACATCGGCAATCATAGGGTTTTCCCCCATAATATATAGTAGTCTTATTCCCTCTCCAAAATGAGAAAACATCTCGGTAAGGGTTAAGCCCGGCTTGCGGGATAGTGTTTCTACTCCCCACGCTTGCGCAAACTTTTGGCTTATCACAGGGTCATCAACTCTTTGATAGCCTGGGAAAACATTCGGCAGCCCGCCCATGTCGCAGGCGCCCTGAACATTGTTTTGCCCTCTCAATGGATTAACGCCGCTTGAATCTTTGCCGATTTTTCCTGCGGCAAGCGCTAAGTTTGATATGGATAAAACGCCTTTGGTTCCTGTAACAAACTGCGCCACGCCCATTGAATAAAATATTCCCGCTTTATCAGCCTTAGCATACATCGAAGCAGCTTTTCTAATGTCGTCCGCGTTTACGCCACATATTTCCGCCGCTTTTTCCGGCGTATACTCCTTGACTAATTCTTTTATGCTGTCAAAGTTTTCGGTTCTCTCTTTTATATAGTCCTCCGCCAACAGCCCTTCTTCTATTATCACGTTAAGCATGGCGTTATAAAGCGCGATATTTGTACCCGGCTTAATCTGCAGGAACAATTCAGCATTATCTACAAGCGCAATTCTCCTTGGGTCCGCGACAATAATTTTCGCGCCGCGTTTATGCGCCTGTCTGATTTTCGCCCCGATAACAGGATGTGCTTCCGTTGTATTTGAGCCGGTTACGAAAATTAAGTCGGCGTCAATAACGTCCCTTATTGTGTTTGTCATTGCTCCGCTTCCAAGGCTCTCGCCGAGAGCCGCAACAGTGGAGCTGTGTCATAAGCGGGCGCAGTGGTCAATGTTGTTTGTACCGATTACCGCGCGCATCATTTTCTGAAAGATGTAATTTTCTTCATTTGTACACTTAGCCGACGCAAGCCCCATAATTGCGTCGCCGCCATACTTTTGTTTTGTTGCCAGTATTTTTGACGCTACAAGAGTAAACGCTTCTTCCCATGTGGCTTCAGCGAATACGCCGTCTTTTTTAATTAAAGGAGTCTTAAGGCGCTCTGGATGGCTGACAAATTTAAAGCCAAATTTTCCCTTGACGCAAAGCATTCCTTGGTTTGCGCCGCCATTAGCCGGTTCGACACCAATAATATTCCCGTTCTTTACCATTAAATATAGAGCGCAGCCAACGCCGCAATACGGACAGACGGTTAAAACACTCTTGGAATTTATGGCAGAAAGCGACCGCTTAGCCATAAGTGCGCCAGTTGGGCAATTTGAAACGCAGTTGCCACAGGAAACGCATTCGGTATCTTCGATTTCCTTTTCTGATGCGGTAGTTACATGGGCGGGGAAACCGCGTCCGCTTATACCGATAGCGCCTATGCATTGAAGTTGATTGCATACTCTTACGCATTTTCTGCAAAGGATGCATTTGTTTTTGTCAAATTCAAAGAAGGGGTTTGACGTATCAATCTCATATTTTATGTTTTCTCCCGCGTATTTCGTGATTTCCACGCCATATTCTTCGCAGTACTCATGCAGTTTGCATTGTCCTAGCTTTTTACAGTTAAAACAATCCGCTTCGTGGGTAGACAAAATATAGTTCAAAACCTCGCGCCGCGCTTCACAGACTTTATCCGAATGTGTATGGATTTTCATTCCTTCCCTGACAAGGGCTGAACACGCCGCGTCCAAACCTCGCTTGCCTTCAATTTCTACGAAGCACATTCGGCACGAGCCGTCAATTTTCAGGCCTTCTATATAACACAATGTAGGTATTTCTATGTTATTTTGCCTACAGGCCTTCAAAATGGTGAGCCCTTCCTCTACAACTATTGGCGAGCCGTTAACAGTTAATTCTATTGCATTATTCATGTTGTTCCTCGGTTTATTATAAAATTATCGTTACCATCATTTAAAGGAAATCACTTTAATCGGGCACTTTTCTATACAAGCGCCACATTTTACGCACACATTCGCGTCGATCACATGCGCGCTTTTCTTCTCGCCCTTTATTGCGTTTACCGGACAAATGCGCGCGCAAGCGCCGCATCCGATACATTTCCCAGGGTCTATGACGACGCGTTTTAAGGATTTGCATACTCCGGCCGGACACCTTTTCTCAATAATATGCGCCTCATACTCATCCCTGAAATGGGTCAGCGTAGAAAGAACAGGGTTTGGCGCCGATTGCCCCAATCCGCATAAAGATGTCGCCTTAATACTTTCAGCCATTTTTTTAAGTTTTTCGATATCCTCCGGTTCGCCCTTCCCTTCGGAAATCTTGGTCAAAAGCTCAAGCATCCTTTTAGTTCCAACGCGGCATGGGGGGCATTTGCCACAAGACTCGTTGACGGTGAAACCTAAAAAGAATTTCGCTATATCAACCATACAGTTGTCTTCGTCCATTACAATGAAGCCGCCCGATCCCATCATGGAACCAATTTCGACTAACGAATCAAAATCAATAGGAGTATCAAGATGTACTTCCGGTATGCATCCGCCGGAAGGTCCGCCTGTTTGGACAGCTTTGAATTTTTTCCCATTCGGTATACCGCCTCCGATATTGTAAATCACCTCTCTGATTGTTGTGCCAAGCGGCACTTCAACGAGGCCAGTATAGTTTATTTTTCCCCCTACCGCGAAAACTTTTGTGCCGGGCGATTTCTCTAATCCTATTTCTCTAAACTTATCCGCGCCTTCGGTAATGATTAGCGGAATGTTAGCAAACGTTTCGACATTGTTCATAACGGTCGGCTTGGCGAAAACGCCTTTTTCAACCGAAAACGGAGGTCTTGCTCTCGGTTCGCCCCTGTTGCCTTCTATTGACGTCATCAAGGCTGTGCTTTCACCACAAACAAACGCGCCTCCTCCTCTTACTATGCTAAGTTTCAGGCTTTTTCCGCTACCCATGATTGAGTCGCCTAAAATCCCCGCTTCTTCCGCTACGTTAATCGCCCTTTGGACATATTTCAGGGCAAGCCGATATTCGTCCCGAATGTATAAAAACCCTTCGTTAGAACCAACCGCCAGAGCGCAAATAGCCATGCCTTCAATCACCGTATGCGGGTCGCCTTCAAGAATTGAACGATCCATAAACGCTCCCGGGTCGCCTTCGTCGCCATTGCAGACAACATATTTGGGATAATCGTTTACTATTGCCGATCCGCGCCATTTACGCCCTGTAAAAAAGCCGGCGCCTCCGCGCCCGCGAAGACCGGACGCTTCTACAATCTTTATAATCTCGTCCGGGGTCATATTAAGCGCCATTTTTAGCGCCTCGTAACCTCCGCGTTTACGATAGTCAGCTATCTCGCCGGGGTTGATTTCCCCTATATTGCGAAGCGCTACTTTGTGCTGAGACTTATAGAACGGGATATCTCTTTGGCTGATGTATGTTTTACCTTCTTTATCCTTATAAAGCAAACGTTCAACAGGTTCCCCGCCAAAGCTTGCAACGATATCATGAACGTCTTCCTTCTTCACTCTGTAGTATGAAATGTCATCGGGCATAATTTTTACAATCGGTCCCTTCTCGCAAAAACCATTGCAGCCTGTTTCTTTAACTATTGTTTCAACTGTTGCGTTTGCGCCACTCTCTTCGATTTCGCGCCGTAGAGATTTTGCCACCTCAAGACCGCCGTTCGCAATACAGCCCGTCCCGCAGCAAACTAAAATAGTCCTGTTTCCATCGCTGTTTTCGCTTTTCATCTTGCTTGTATTCGCTTCCTCTGTATTATTCAGGTTTTTCATTATTAATTTCTCTATATGATGATAGAATTCCTTCAACCTGCTCTGGCGTCATTTTGCCATAAACATTGTCGTTTACCGTCATAACTGGCGCCAGTCCGCATGCGCCAACGCAATACGTCTCGTCAATCGAGAACAATCCGTCCTCCGTTGTTTCGCCCGAGTTAATTCCAAGGTTACTTTTTACCGCGCGTAACACGTTTTCGGCGCCCTTTACATAACACGCCGTCCCCATGCAAACTGAGACTCTGTTTTTACCTTGAGGAACCAAAGAAAACCGCGCGTAAAAAGTTATTAACCCGTATACTTCTGTTAGCGGAATCTTTAACTCCTCCGCTATAATGTCTTGAGCGCCTTGGGGTATATAGCCATAATGCTCCTGAACGTCGTGCAGTATTGGCATTAGCGCCATTTTTTTGCGCCCGTAGCGCTCGATAAATTCTTTTACTATACTGTAGTCTTCCATGATTCCTCCTGCGGAAAAAGTATGCTTATTTATCTTTAAAGTAAACTATAATGTATTATACAAGATAAGCAAGGCAACGTAAAGCTTTTATCAACTCGCGCGCCTCTATTATCTAAAAGCTACTACTTCTCCGGAAGAGCTTCCCGCGTATACTACGCCGTTGTTGAAACAAACCGCGCCGTTTATCTCTAAACCAAGATTTTTTGACCACCTGACTTGGCCGCTCTCGGTTTCGATAGCGTAAAGAACGCCGTCTCCGCTACCGGCAAACAAAAGATTGTCCATTGCTATAGGTTTTGCGTTGATTATTCCGCCGCCAATATTCGTATTCCATAAAACGCCACCGCTGCCGGATATCGCGACAATATTCCCTATGGCTGTCCCTACGAATACTCTTCCGCTGAAAATCTCCGGCGCCGTTGATATCGGCGCTCCGACAAATGTTTGCCAAATTGTTCCCTCATCTTTGATCCGAACGGAAGATAGCGATCCGTCTTCGCTGCTGAAATACGCAAATTCGTTACTGCTATTAATTGCCGGAGTGTTAATTGCGCCCCCTGCGCCGCCGCCCCAAAGTTTTTTGCCCGAATTTGCGTCAATTGCTGAAAATAGGGCATTCTGTTCTCCAATATAGACAACTCCGTTTGAGAATTGGGGCGCGGTTAAGAGCGCCATCGAAGCTTGCCAAGTCCAGGATATATCTCCGTTTGCGGCATTAACTGCGAATAATCTCCCGCTTCCATCGCCAATAAAAACTTTTCCTGCTCCGCCCGCCGGACCTCCGGTAAAAGTTCCGCTTCCGTCCTGTCTGTTTGGTTGGCGTTTCCATATCGCATTTCCGTTCTTTTTGTTAAACGCGCATAATACGCCGTTGCGTCCCGCGCATATAACAGAATTATCAAGTATTATCGGTTTGCCAACAACTGTTCCGTCAATTGTTTGCGACCATATTTTTTCTCCGCTCTCCGCGCTTAACGCGTGTATAAGGCCGTTTTCATCACCCAGATATATAATCCCTTCATTGAATACAATATCTGTTGTAACAGCAGCTTCTAAAGAAACTCTCCAGACTTCCTGACCCGACCATGCCGAAGCCATAGAAGACGCAATAATAACAATAAGCATTGCTAATGACAATTTTCTTGACATAATTATCACTCCTTAATTTATATTACCAAGGGAAACCGGATTGAAGTTGTACTCCTAATTTTGTATTGAGGTATGTAAGAATATCCATTCCATACAACAGCGAAAGAAAACCGCCTATTGCCAAATAGGGACCAAGCGCTACGCTTTGTTTTTTTCCCCATTTGATTTTTCCACGACACATTAAAAACAATATTCCTACCCCGCCGGTCATTATTCCTATGTAAAACGCGATTAAAACCAATTCCCATCCTACAAACGCGCCAATTCCGCTCATCAGGAAAGCGTCGCCCCATCCCATTCCGCCGCGAGAGATAAGAATTATAAGAGCGAATATGCCAAACCCTGCCGCTGCCCCATAAACGCCGTTCAAAAGAGAGGGGATTCCCCCCGATAGCCTGAATAAAAAAGCCGGAACAAGCATTCCAAGTGAAAAAATGTCGTAAATAAACCCTTCTTCATAATCTGTGAGCGCGTTAATAAACAGGAAAAAAGTCGCCGTTAAAGAAACTATGAAAGCGTAAGAAAAATTCCATTTCGCGAGCAGTAATCCGCTCATCGTCGCGCCTATTATTTCAGCTATGAAATATCTCATGCCAATGAATTTCTTACATCCCCGGCAACGTCCGCGTTGAATCAAAAATGAAATCAATGGGATAAGTTCTATAGTGGACAGAATTCTGCCACATTTTTTACATGATGAACGCTCTTTACCCCACCATGCGCGACCTGCAACGCTTCTTTCCGCCACCACATTAGTAAAAGAAGCTAAAAATGAGCCAATTATTGCTCCTATCAAAAATAGCGATAAATTCATTTTTTCCCCGTTGTGTAGCGTTCCTGTCCGTAAGTTATCGGTCCTTGTTTACGGGAGCTGCTTGCTTTCAGCTCCGCCGTCGCTTTAAGAAGCTCTTGTTTTAACTTGTCTCTTTCGTCGTCATTATCATTTTCATCAGATTTCGCATGAGGCAAATCTCTATTGAGATAACCACAATTGACTAACCCCTGAACGTATTTGATTGGAAGTTCAAGCTCGTCGGATATTTCCGCAACGTCTAAATGAGGGTTATTGCTGTCGCGTATAAAAGATCGCACGGTAGGATATATTTCATCAAGATATTTATAACAATCCTGGCATACTCTCACTCCAGTTGAAGAAAAAAGCTTGCGGCAAAGCTTGCATTCTTTCATTAATACTCCTGCCATAAATTACCCCTCCTTAATGAACCAAATTAATGTTATTATACCTATCATAATCATTAAGTACAATATAGAGGAGGTCGCTTTGATGAAACCTGTAGTAGTTGATCATATTGGAGTAGCGGTCAAAAGTATTCAGGAATCATTGAAATTCTGGGAGGAAACTCTTGGGATAAAATGTCATGGAGTTGAGGAAGTAGTTGAACAAAAAGTTAAAACAGCATTTCTACCGATAAAAGACACAGAAATAGAACTTCTGGAAGGTACTTCCGAGGATAGCCCGGTTTCCAAATTCATTGAGAAAAAAGGGGAAGGGATTCATCATCTTGCTATAAGGGTAGATAATCTTGAAGAAGCTCTTGAAGAATTAAAAAGTAAGGGCGTTAGACTTATTGACGAAAAGCCACGAAAAGGCGCAGGCGGCGCTTTAATAGCTTTTATTCATCCGGCGGCTACAGGCGGCGTTCTACTTGAGCTTTCTCAAAGATAAAACAAATTTAAACAAATTTTGTGCTATTCTGTTAAAATTATTCATTGCTTTCATTAAAAAATTGCCGCATGGGCTTGTCATTAGAATAGGATCTTTTTTAGGAGTCGTAGTGTGGTTTTTTAGTTACAAACGAGTAAGCAGGCTTGAAACTCGTTGCGTTAGCGCTCTTGGTCTTGGAGTCACGTTGTCTCGCAAAATAATTAAAGATTCATACGCAAATATGGGTCGTATGATTTGTGAGTTTTTTTGTTTAAAAGCTCGCGAAGAAGTTGCTAATTTAATATCTTTTGTCGGAGAGGAGAATATGCGTGAGGCTTTGAAAAAAGGGAGGGGCGTAATTCTCATGACAGCGCATTTGGCAAGTTGGGAAATTGCCGCTGCAGCAGCGTGTTATCATGGTTTACCTATACACGTGATTTATACAAAACAGAGAAATACTGCTGGCGTTGAAGATGTTCTGCGTGAACAGCGCGAGAAAATCAGCGGAATCGGGTTCATTCCCAGTGAAGGAATTGGCGTAAAAGAAGCGTTTAGAGTTTTAAAACGTGGCGAAATCCTATGTATTTTACAGGATTTGGATGCGCGGGCGGATGGAGTTGAAACTGAGTTTTTGGGCTTACCTGCCAAAAGTCATATCGGTCTGATAAAATTTAGTAAGCGTTTTAATTGTCCGATAATTCCAGGAAGAGCTGTCAGAAACGAAAAAGGAGAGAATTTTTATGTTTTTTATCCGCAATTATCATTGGATGAAGATGTAGAAAAATCTTTACGTATATGTAATAATATCTTAGAATCATGGGTAAGGGAGCATCCGGATCAATGGATGTGGATACTTGATAGATGGAAGTCTATGAGCGATGTTGTTAGGAATAGACCCTGGAAACAATAAATGTGGATGGGCGCTTGTCAATTTCGACTGTTCATTATATGCTTCAGGTATAATTCCATCGCGTATTCCTGTTGAGTGGATTAATGCGCTAGCTTTAACGGGAGAACCGAGAATAAGTTTATTACAGCCATGGATTATCGAAAAACCGAGTTATTTTTCAAATGAACCTATCGCAAATATAGTATTAGGAACGGGTACTGGAAGTAAAAGAATCGAAGAGCAGTTAGTAAATTATTACTCAAGAACAAAAATAGTCTTAGCGGAGGAGAGATTTACCACCTTAGAAGCTCGCGTTTTTTATTGGAAACTGCATCCGCCAAGAGGTTTTCGCAAGTTTTTACCAATATCTTTATTATCGCTTCCTCGTGATATTGATGATTTAGCTGCATGGGTTATAGTATTGCATAAGATTGAAATAGAAAAGGGAGAATAGATTATGGTTGACATGGACAAACTGGTGGTGCTTGTGAACTCATTTGGTTCAGCGCTTGTTTCCGTTAGCGGGGAACTTGGAGTAAGTGTTAATCTTAATAAATCTCAAGTCACTCAAGGAGTTAAAGTGCATAACGTCTGCGCGGCTGCCCTAATAGGAATAGTTGGCGGCGGGATACAGGGAACTGCAATAGTGATGCTTGATAAGAATAGTTTTGTAGCCGTAATCAATGCTATGTCGGGTGGAATGATTAATCCTAGCGTTGATGACGCAATGTCAATGAGCGTTATTGGGGAGCTTTCTAATATGGTTAGCGGACGCGCATTGATACAATCGTCAATTCCAGGTATTGACGTGACCCCGCCTCAGCTTATTGCTGGAGATAACATACGTAATGTTCCAAATCAGGCGCCTGGCATTCGTTGCTTTACATTACCATTTACAATACAAAACAGCGATACTATGTTATATCTTGTTTTGTCTTTTCATATCGGTAAATAGGGAGAGAAATTATCATGAATACTAAAATAATTGATAGAAGCGCGGATTTAAGCGCGAGTTTAAGAGAGTATATGGAAAGCAAAGTTATTAAGCTGGAAAAATTTTTCAGTCGCATTTCTGATGCTCAAATATTGATAGCATTCCACAAAAAAAATATGTATTCAGTTGAAATTACGGCTAATGCAAATGGCGTAATGCTGCGCGGAGAAGATAGAAGTCAGGATTTGCGTAAATCTTTTGATCTGGCTTTAAAAAATCTTGAGAAGCAGATAAAGCGCCGAAGCAGTTATCTTAAAGATAAAGCGCACTATAACAATAATGAGACCTTTACTTTTAATCTTGAAGGCGATTATGATTCTGATGATAGCCAATTTGACGATTTGGGCATTGTCAGAATAAAGAAAATACCAGTAAGACCAATGTTAGCTGAAGAAGCAATAATGCAAATGGATCTTCTGGGACATGAGTTCTTCATGTTTTTGGAAGCTCAATCGGGGAAAATGAATGTAATATACCGCCGTAAAGACGGTGGCTATGGTCAAATTCAGCCAATAGATTAATAAAATAACTTAACCGTTAATTACGGGGGATAAATTAAAGCTTTTCACACTTTTTAAAAGTGAGGATAGAGGTCTTAAGCAAATAACCTTGCCCTTTGTATATATTGTGTATCCAGCTTGAAGTTTCAAACGCAATATATAAGCGTAAGGTTAATTGTGTTATGTCTTGCCCCGACTGTATGTTGCGCCTGTCCGTCGTCTGCTCAAACAGGCGAAAAACAGTGCGGACAGGTTTCAAAAGGGTAGGGGATTTGCCGCTCTTTTGCGGGATTTTTACCAAAACGATATTTATTATTGAAAGCGAAAACAATGCGCATACTAAAGAGTTCTTTTGCAAAGATCAATATTACGCTTAGAGTGACGGGCGTTAGGGATGACGGGTACCATAACATATACTCTCTTTTTTCCAGAATAAACGCTTTGGAAAAATTAGATATAAGAATTTCGAACAAAAATTATGATACCGTTAAAACAGAAGGGGTATTAGTTAAGGGTGAGAATATAATATCCAAAGCTTTAAGGATTGCTCGCGAGAGTGGCTTGGATATCCCTTATTTGGATGTGTCCGTAATTAAAACAATTCCGCCCGGAATGGGACTTGGCGGAGGAAGCGGCAACGCGGGCGCAATTTTGGATTTTATTGGCGTTAAATTACCTGCGGATGTGATATCAAAGATTGGCGCCGATGTGCCATTTTTCACTGAAAACTGTAAAACTGCGGTAGTCAGCGGAATTGGAGACATAATTGACCCCGTTCAGGAATTGCAAATTAATACTGCGATTATAGCGCCAAAGTGGAACTGCATTAGCAAAAACGCGTATAAATCGCTTGATATGTATTGGGGACCAAAAGGCGGGTATCCTCTTAATGAAGACGGAGCGAAAGAAGAACTCAAGAGGGTTTACTCACGATTATCTTCAAAAGAATTCGTCGGGCTTTTGCCAAATGACTTTGCGCCTCAACTGATTGAAGAGAATGCAATATACGCGGATTTTTTTAATTTATTTGGCTCGGTAGGCGCCATCGCGTGGGGAATAAGTGGCAGCGGCGCTTGCGCGTTTGTTTTGTACGCCGAAAGCAGGATTTCTTCGCTGCTGTTAGATAAAATACAAACATATAGCAAGTTTATCAATAAGGTGATAATACCTTAACGCTAGAAAAATAAAATGAAAAGGGGTATTTTTTTTGGATCTAAATAATAGGTTGGATGAAATAATTCTGGAAAAGCTCAAAAAAAATCCTGACGCGAAATGTGTCTGGTGGGATGGCAAATGGTTCTCGAATCAAGAGATTTACGACTTAATAGATTCAACGACCACAACGCTCAAAAAAGCCGGGTTTACGCAAGGACAGAGATTGTCAGTTCTAATGCCTAACTGTCCTATGATAATTGCCTTGATGGTGGCATGCTGGCGGCTTGGAGGAACTATAAACCCTCTTAACGTAAAATCCGGGATACCTTCTTTAGTTGGAACGCTAAAACTTGTTGAACCTTTTGCCGTGGTCGTTTCAGATGAAATACGCCACGAAGCCGGACCTTTTTTAAATAAAGAAGGGTTTGCAACAATAGTTAGCGAACTTATGGGTCCTTTACCTGATTTTAAGGGTAAAGAAGAGTCGCCTGAGGATAAATCCCTTGCGGTGATTTTCGCTACGTCGGGCACAACGGGATTACCCAAGGCAGTCCCGCTTTCGCACAGAAACCTTGTTGCAAATGTATTGGCGACAAATGACGCCCTCGAAGACCTGGAAAAAGGCGATATATTGCTAAACGTACTGCCTAACTTTCATTCATTTGGATATACGGTATGCATGTTGCTGCCAATATTTATTGAAGGGGCTCAGGCGATAGTCCCCAATTTCTTACCGCCCGCGAGAACGCTTAAAACGATAGTAGACGCAAACGTAAATATCATACCGGTAGTCCCTGCGATGCTTACATATCTTGTATCAGCCATCGAGCGGGGCGGACCGCGCCCGGAGGGCGTTAAAATAGTGCTTACAGGCGGGGATAAATATAATGTGGAATTGGATAGTAGAGTAATGCAAGCGTTTGGGCTTGGAAATTTGCAAGGTTATGGCGTGACTGAAACATCTCCTGTCATATCCGTAAACAGGAGTTATAAGAATAACAAGCTTGGCACTGTGGGACCTTTTCTTAAATATGTTAATTGGCAACTTCGCCCCGACGGCAATAAAAAGCCTGTTGACGGAGAGGGAGTCTTATGGGTTAAAGGCGAGTCGATAACTGACAGATATTACAGAGATGAGGCAATGACAGCCGAGCGCTTTGACAAGGAAGGATGGTTTAATACCGGCGACTATGTAAGCGTAGATAGCGACGGCTACCTTACAATTCTTGACAGGGTGACGGATATAATTATTGTTGGAGGGTTTAACGTGTATCCTCAGGAAGTTGAGAGAATACTTAATTCTCATCCGTCGGTTGAGAGTTCGATTGTCGTCGGGATGCCTCATCGAACCAGCGGAGAAGTGCCGAAAGCTTTTATATTAAAAAAAGAAGGCGCGACAGACTCCGAAGTTGATATTGTAAGATATGCAAAAGAGCATCTTTCGCATTATAAAGTTCCAAGAAAAGTTGAGTTTGTTAATGACTGGCCACTTACCGGAACAGGTAAAATAATGCGTCGCGTTCTGAAAGAAAGAGAAAAATAGAAGACAGTAATGTTTAATTCTTGAGGAGGAAGAATAGAATGGATATTGACCGTAGGCTAGAGGATATTATTTACGAGAAGCTTAATAAGAATATAGACGAAAATGGATTTTGGTGGGATGGTAAATGGTATACTAACGGATTCCTCTTAGATACTATTGAAGCGACGGTTAATACTCTTTCAAGATCCGGATTTTCGCAAGGTCAGCGATTAACTGTCTTGATGCCAAATTGTCCCATGGTAATTGCTCTGATGGTAGCGTGTTGGAAGCTTGGCGGGTCAATCAATCCGCTTAATGTGAAGTCTGGCGCCGATTCTCTTATTGGTATTCTCAAGATTGTGGAACCCTTTGCCGTGGTAGTCTCGGATGAAGTTAAGAACGAAATTGGAGAATTAGTAATGAAGGACGGATATTCTCTGGTTACGTGCAATGAAATGGGACCTTTACCGGAATTTACAGGTAAAAGCTCAACACCGGAAGATGAGTCTCTTGCCGTTATATTTGCTACATCCGGAACAACGGGAATGCCAAAAGCTGTTCCGTTATCACATCTAAATTTAGTGTCAAATGTCGATGGCATGATGGATGCATTGGATGATTTACAAAAAGGGGACGCCTTATTCAATATCCTGCCAAACTTTCATTCTTTTGGCTATTCGGCGTGTACTTTGCTCCCAATTTTTCTTGAAGGGGCTCAAGTTATCGTTCCGGGTTTTCTTCCTCCCTCAAGGGCTATTAAAGCTATAGTAGAAGCTCCCGTAACAGTATTGATAATTGTTCCTGCAATGTTGAACTACTTAATATCCGCGCTTGAACGAGGCGCTCCCCGCCCTGAAAATATCAAGATGATAGTAACGGGCGGAGATAGATATAACACTGATATGGATGAAAAACTTAAAGCCTTAATGGGAAGAGGGAATTTACAAGGATACGGGCTTACTGAGACGTCGCCTGTGCTTGCGGTTAACAAAAATTATAATGTGAATCGTTTGGGAACAGTTGGTCCACTTTTAAAACATGTAGAATGGCAACTCAGGCAGCATGAGAATAAACCAATGATTGACGGAGAAGGCGTCTTATGGGTAAGGGGAAAATCTGTTACCAACAGATACTTTAGAGACGTGGAAATGACGGCGGAGCGATTTGACTCTGACGGGTGGTTTAATACGGGCGACTATGTGAGCGTGGATAACGATGGTTATCTTAAAATCCTTGACAGGGTGACGGACATTATTATTGTTGGAGGATTTAATGTATATCCACAGGAAGTTGAGAGAATAGTCAATACGCATCCGGCGGTGCAATCATCGATTGTCGTGGGCGTCCCACATCCTTCAAGCGGCGAAATTCCAAAAGTTTTTGTCATCAGAAAAGAGGGAGTAGACGTCACGGATGTTGAAATCATTCATTTTTGCAAAGACCGCTTAGCGCATTTCAAAGTTCCAAGAAAAGTTGAATTTGTTGATGCTTGGCCTCTTTCAAGCACTGGAAAAATCCTTCGCCGGGTTTTAAGAGAAAGATAATCTATATGGAAAATAATTTGAATAAATCAATTACCGTGAAATATTGCCCACAGTGCGGCAATGAAAGCGTCGAGACGGTAAATAAAATAAATGCCATATGGCGCGCGTTGCCGGTATATAAATGCGAAACATGTTGTTTGCGTTTTTCTGTCCGTAAGCATGAAACGGATATTGATCTGGATTTAGAATAATTCATACTTAATTATGATTATCACCTTAAATAAATTTGGAGGAACCCGGTGGAATTTCTTGGTAGCATCTTCTCGGTCTTAGTTGGATTTGCGGAAAATTTAACTGTTTGGTTTAATGAGATTATTGTTTGGCTTGTTGCTACCATAGGCGAGCTTGGTTATTTAGGTATAGTATCTCTTATGTTTCTTGAGTCCTCTTTTTTCCCGTTTCCAAGCGAGGTAGTAATGATACCGGCGGGTTATCATGTTTGGACTGGCGAAATGTCTTTCATTGTAGTTGTTTTAGCTGGCATACTGGGAAGTATTATGGGCGCGTTATTCAATTATTGGATAGCTGCAAAATGGGGAAGAACTTTTTTTATAAAGTATGGAAAATATTTCTTTGTCTCGGTTCAATCAATAGACAAAGCGGAAAGATTTTTTCAAAAACATGGACAAATAAGCACTTTGGTTGGGCGACTCATACCCGTTATCCGCCAGTACATTTCTCTTCCAGTTGGAATGGCAAGGATGAATTTGGGTTTATTCGCCCTTTGGACGGCAATTGGCTCAGGCGCCTGGGTTACGATTTTAACTTTGCTGGGTTACTTTTTAGGCGAACATCAGGAGAGAGCAAAACAGTATTTACCTTACGCTACTTTAGGAGCTATAGTTGTTGCAGTCTTACTCGTTTGCGCGTATATAATCAACTATAGGCGAAAAAGACAGTAAAGGCGCCGTGGATCGGTGGCAAATGTATTGAAATAGCTTCGTTATTTTCCAAATAAAAGGGAGGGAGCAATATGGAACTTGGTCTTAAAGATAAATGCGCGTTGGTTATGGCGTCAAGCGCTGGTCTTGGTAAAGCCATAGCGACCGGATTTGCAAACGAAGGAGCTAACGTAATGTTATTTAGCCATAATGAAGATAATTTACGTCAAGCGCAGGAAGATATCTTGTCAAAAACTGGCAGAAAACCCGGGTATTTCTGCGGAGATATTACTAAAGCCGATGATATCAAAGCGCTAGTTAAAACAACGGTTGACAAATTCGGTCCTGTTTACGCGTTGGTCAATAACTCAGGAGGTCCTGAAACCGGACAATTTGACGATTTCGGAGACGAGGCGTGGCAGAAAGCGTTCGAGCTTACTCTCCTTTCCTACATCAGGGTAATCCGCGAGGTACTCCCTCACATGCGAAAAAATGGTAGCGGAAGAATCTTATGTTCTACATCTTCCTCAATTAAGTTAGTCCTTGATAACCTTATTCTCTCAAATACTTTCCGCTTGGCGGTGGTTGGTCTTGCAAAGACGTTATCACAAGAACTTGGCAAGGATAAAATCCTTGTCAATGTACTGGCGCCCGGTCGCATCGGAACGGCGCGCATAGATTATCTTGACAGTACTCGTGCGGAAAAGGCGGGCAAAACTGTTGAAGAGATACAACAAATGACTTTTGCAACTATCCCCCTCGGACGGTACGGGACGCCTGAAGAATATGGAAAACTGGCGGTTTTCCTCTGCTCCGAAGCCAACACTTACATAACCGGTCAATCCATTCTTGTCGACGGTGGAATGGTAAAAGCTATTTAACTACTTTAAAAAAACGTAATAGCTATTCATGAAACATCTTAAAAACGCTTTTGTAAAGAAGCGCCTATCTTAAGGCATACACTATTAACAATTCAAAGTATGAAGCCGAAATAAATACAGAGCTGCCACATTTAAACGACGATGCATGGAAGAACCTCCGATAATCCTCTTTTTCAGTACAGAAGTTTTTTTTAGGGCAATTCGCAAGTATAAATAGTTCGAGGAGGAATGCATATGCCAGAAAAAACCTTATCAGATTTGCATGAGGGCGAGAGAGCAAATGTTGTTTCGCTGTTGAACGAGAGCAACATCAAAAGGCGGTTGCAGGATTTGGGATTAGTTGATGGTACACGGGTGAACTGCGTTCAAAAGTGCCCTCATGGCGATATGGTTGCATATGGGATTCGAGGCGCAATAATTGCATTGCGGGCAGAAGATGCCGCAGGCGTTTTAGTAAGTTGAGTCGGGGAGGTTTATATGGATTCCTTTAATAATAACAGTCCGGAAGTGCTTGAGATTATCAAAGCAAATGCTTCGGATCGTGTAATCGCTTTGGCTGGTAACCCCAATGTGGGGAAAAGCACAGTATTTAACAGTTTAACCGGCATGCGTCAGCACACGGGCAACTGGCCGGGAAAAACAGTGGCGAGCGTGCAAGGTGTTCATCATTTTCGCGACAATGACTACATACTTGTAGACCTGCCAGGCACATACTCTATCATGGCGCACTCAATGGAGGAAGAAATCGCAAGGGATTTTATTCTGTTTGGCGGCGCGGACGCTACCATAGTCGTCTGCGATGCTACTGTGTTGGAACGAAATTTGAACCTTGTTCTCCAAGTGATGGAGATCACGCCAAATGTTGTAGTATGCGTAAACCTGCTTGATGAAGCGAAAAAGAAAAACATTGTGATTGACCTTCCGGCGTTGGAAAAGGAACTGGGCGTTCCGGTGGTGGGCGCTATTGCCCGTAGCGGAGTGGGGCTGACCGAGCTTATCGAAAGAACCGAAAAAATTTGCGTGGGGGAATCCAAGACAACTCCCCGTAGAATCAATTATGACACGGCGGTTGCCAACGCCATTGCTCCGCTTACAGACCTTCTGGAGAAAAAGCTGGAGGGGTCGTTGAACGCTACGTGGCTCGCTCTTCGTATGTTGGAGGGCGATGAGTCTCTTTGCAAAGATATTGAAACGCATCTTAGTATTCAGAAGCAACTGATAAATGACCCGCTAAACGACCCTAGTGTAATATCCGCTGTGACCGAGACGCGCAAGACGCTTGAGGGCGTCGGCATTTCGCGCGATAATCTGCAGGACATTGTGGTTTCCAGCATCGTGAACACAGCCGAAAAAGTTGCAGAGAACGTCACGCCGCGATGCAAAGAGAACTGCGTTGGCTGCGGCACTTGCGAATTGGGGAATAGAAATCCGAGCGCAGTTGGCGGAAGCCGGGATCGCAAGTTGGATCGCATCCTTACCAGTAAGCTGACGGGAATCCCTATTATGTTGGCGTTGCTGTGCGGAGCGTTATGGATCACAATAGCCGGAGCAAACTATCCTTCGGACATGCTCGCGAATTTCTTTTTCTGGTTTCAGGATCACTTGACAGCTTTATTTATGTGGTTTAACGCTCCGGATTGGCTACATGGCATGCTGGTCTTGGGGGTCTATCGCGTTCTCGCATGGGTAGTTGCAGTAATGCTTCCTCCTATGGCTATCTTCTTCCCGATCTTTACTCTGCTTGAGGATTTTGGGTATCTGCCAAGAGTGGCTTTCAATTTGGATCATTACTTTAAAAAAGCTAAAGCGTGCGGCAAGCAGGCTCTTACCATGTGCATGGGGTTTGGCTGCAACTGCGCGGGGGTAATCGGTTGCCGCATCATAGATTCACCGCGCGAAAGGCTCATTGCAATATTGACCAATAACTTCGTTCCATGCAACGGGCGGTTTCCAACTTTAATCGCTATCATATCCATGTTTTTTGTAGGCGCAGCAGGAGGTCTTGTTGACTCCTTGCTTTCTGCGGTAATACTAGCCGGCGTTCTTGTACTTGGCATTTTTCTCACTTTTCTGGCTTCCAATTTTTTGTCTGTAACTATTCTAAAGGGGGAGCTGTCTTTTTTTGCTCTTGAGCTGCCTCCTTACCGTACTCCTCAGATCGGCAGCGTTATCGTTCGCTCAATATTTGACCGTACATTGCGTGTGCTGGGCAGAGCCGTTGTAGTGGCCGCGCCAGCCGGGCTGATTATTTGGATATTTGCCAACGTTTCAGTCGGTGATGTAACCCTGCTTTCCTATTGCTCGTCTTTTCTTGATCCATTTGCTAAACTACTCGGACTGGACGGAGTAATATTACTCGCGTTTATTTTAGGATTCCCGGCGAATGAGATAGTCTTTCCAATAATAATCATGGCATATGTAGCCTCCGGCTCAATTTTAGAGCTTGAAAGTTTAACGGAGCTTAAAGAGCTGTTGGTGACAAATGGATGGACTTGGGTGACCGCCGTCTCTACCATGCTGTTTTGTTTATGCCATTGGCCCTGTTCTACAGCATGTCTTACTATCAAAAAAGAGGCAGGCGGCTACAAATGGGTGGGGTACTCTATTTTGATTCCCACGGCGGGAGGAATTGCGATATGCTTCCTATTTACCACCACCGTCCGCTTTCTGGGTTTT
>Ga0099364_10002540_pt1 | contig 29037 bp, 29 predicted proteins | sample TergutTh196P3_FD_73070 | JGI IMG/M metagenome (GOLD analysis project Ga0099364, IMG submission 73070) | Microcerotermes parvus P3 segment gut microbial communities from Pointe-Noire, Republic of the Congo - Th196 P3 | ecosystem: Host-associated > Arthropoda: Insects > Digestive system > Gut ...
GTATACCTTTTCCTTTTTCTCCCCATCTTTCCCTCCAGGGCTAGCCAATAAGGCTTAGGTATACCACTTTATAAGATTATCTTAAATTCGGCAAGTTCAACTTAGGCAGGACATTATTAATGGTAAAGGATTTTAATTCATCTGATGGAGGGGGAGTAAATGTCGATTGCTCATTTATGACCAATGCCGATGTACCATTATTGGCATTGAATGAAATAATTTCAGTCTCTATAAATCCTTGGACTGGAATATCTTTACATGATTTCGATTTTAAAGAAAATGGAGTTTTCATAACTACATCATCATTATGGGATCCGTCTTATCATTTTAATGAGATTATTTTTGATATACAACCCCACGAATGGCTCCATGTGCACACTGATATTTTTGATCCTGAAAACTGGACCCAGGAATTCTTTGATTAATGTAATATACTTTTGTCGATGCTATATAAACTAAAATTTTGGTTAAAAAACTGTAAATGACCATTTTTGATTACTTCATTTTCTTGATGAAGGATTTTTTCATTTTTTACAACGGAATTTTTAATAATAAATAAAATATTTGCCTGGTCGGTCAAATTAGGAAATCTGTTATGGATATCGTTGAAACTATCTATTTGATATACTGCTTTTTTTGATACAGCTAGATACATTGGCGGGTTAGCAGAAATAGATTCAGTGAATGAGAAAATAACATCTTCATATTTTGTATTTTCTCTTATGAGCATCTCTCTTTCGAATGACTCAATTACGCCCATTCTATTTGTGATATATCGATAATCATTATGAAACCAAGAGAAGGTAACAAGAGAAAAAATCATGGCTATTATGATTACAGGAATTTTAATTGCATTTGCTTTGCCTTCATTAATTGTGTTAAAAAAAACATTAAGATTAGCTATCCGGAAATAATGGAAAATTAATGTAATAGATATTATTATTGATATAATAATTGGTAATGAAAATTTTAACATGGAAAATTCATGCACCGCAGAATGGTTTTGTAATATTAATATTTGGAAAAATGGAGGAAAAAAAATTATAGCAAAAACTGGAAGAAAGTTATTACATGCATAAAAAAAATGTTCTTTTTTTATTAAACCATAGATGATTAATAAAAATGGAACAATTAAAATTAATAGAGCTAATATTGAATAATTATTTATAAAGTTTATTATTATGCCAATTATATTATTGTCTATATAGGAAACTTCTCCATATATTCGAAAGTTCATTATATTACGGATAATGGAAGAATAATCTGGAATATTTATAACTTGCCATGTAAATAAACCTAAGCCAATAAAAACAGGAAAAACGTAAACGATTGACTCAGTGAAATAATATTTTATGGAACTCTTATTTAATTTAATAACTAACATTTGTACAAGCCAAGAAATAAAGATCACGAAGCAAAAATACCAATCAGTTAGTATACCGAATATTGATGTAATGATCATTAAAGTATAATGTAAGATATTTAATACATTGTTTTTAATTTCAACTTGCTTTATTATTAATAACAAGGTATAAAAAAAGACTACTGTTAATATCATTTGATCAGAGAAATAGACATTTCTTAGATAATATAAATTTATTGGTAAAATAATCCATACATAAGTAAAAAAAAGTGATAAAAAATAAGTCAAAATGTCACTTTTGTAATTTAATATGATTACCAAAAAAGAAAAAATAATTAAACAAATTAATATAGAATCTGCAAGATATTTGAATCGTAAAAACTGTTTTAAAAAACCCAATTGGATTTCATCTCTATTTAATAAACGAGCAGTTAAATAAACAGGGATAATAGTTCCTGGCGGATAGGAGATATAGGCTTCTCGCTCGTGTATATTGTTAAACTCAATAGAATCTGGATATTCATACATTATAAAGTTTAAATTTAACGCACCTTCTTTAAGCCAATTATTTACAAACTTAACTGTAGAAGCGCTTAGCCAAATATGCGTTCCTTGTGCTTCGGATCCTGTAAAGGCCTTGTCATGGAATTGATTATATCCAATGACTACAAAAAAGAGCATCAAAAGGATTTTAATTGCATGAGATTTTAATAGTTTATTTTTCATGGTAATCTTTTTCTGTATTAACTTTCCACAAAATGCTTTTATCAGAACTACCAGTTTTAATTATATTTACAGCTTCCATTGCAGTGAGCATGGAATGGTCCATATTGTTATACTTATGCTGTCCGTTTCTGCCAAGGCAAAATAGATTTTTAAAGGAATCCAAGTATTCTTGAACATGACCAATGTCGTTATAAGTGCCAAAATACGAAGGATAAGCTTTGAATATTTTTTCTTGAGTTGCATCAAGGACATCCTCTTTTTCAATAATACCTATTTTAACTAATTCATCTATGGCAAATTCAATAAAATCTTCTTTTTTCATTTCCCACAGAGGATCTCCTTCATTGCAAAAATACTCCAATCCTATCCAAACGGTATTTTCAGGATCTTTTACCATATAAGGAGACCAATTGTTAAAAATCTGTAATCTGCCTAATCTGACATCCTTCTCTTGTATGTATATCCAACAGTCAGGCACTAGGTTTTGCAATGTTTTTGTCTTTGTCCTGTTTTTTAGTTTTAGTTTTTTCAAGAGTAGACCAACAGTGATAAAATCACGATAAGGCAATCCCTTTGCTATTTCTAGTATTTCGGCAGTAACATTATCTTGATTAGCCAAATTAATTGCCAATACTAGATCTTTAATTGACATAGTAGATAATAAACAATCACAAGGGTGCTCATCATTATCATTGTTTATTATTATTCTAGTGATATTATCATTTTCCAAAACAATTCCTGTAACTGTACTGTTAAAATGAATAGCACCTCCTAGGTCAATTATTTTGTCTGCTACTATTGACCATAACTGCCCAGGACCAAGTTTTGGGTATATGAATTGCTCTATTAATGATGTTTGTGTTGTTTTATGACTTGGATTAAATGTTTTTGAAAAAGCTTCTTTGATTATTGCTGTAATTGATAATTCTTTTACTCTTTGTGCACCCCAAGAGGCCGATAACTTAGATGGATGAACCCCCCATACTTTTTCTGTATAATCTTCAAAAAACATACTATAAAGGTGTTTGCCAAAACGATTAATATAAAAATCCTCTAAGGAATTCTCTGGTCGTTTCTTTATAGTAGAAAAAAGAAAGCTAAAACACGCTAAAAAAGTATTAATAAAACCCATATTAAGAAAGGTCTGTATTTTCAAAGATATTGGATAATCAAAAAACTTTTTTCGATAAAATATACGTGAAACCCTATTCCGTATAAGCATTACTATATCAGTGTTCTCTGGGTCTGGGCCTAATTCGGCATAATCTTTTTTCCTATCTAGAATTATATCATCTATAGCACCTTTTCCTTGTAATGGCATAAGGGCATTCCAAAAATCATTTACATCTTTATTTTTTGAAAAGAAGCGGTGTCCGCCTATATCTATTCGATTACCTTTGTACTCTATAGTTGTAGAAATCCCCCCTACCCTATCAGTCGCCTCATAAATATTTATTTGTGCATCAGGGATTTCTTTTAATAATAGATAAGCAGCTGTAAGACCAGCTGGACCAGCACCTATTATTGCAAATCGTTTATTATTTGACAAGTTTCTCTCCTTTAAAAATGAATATTTTTCTCATGATGTAATTCCACATCAATACAATTCCTGAGATAAACACTTTTACTATAAGATACCAATTTGGTCCAAAAATCGTAATTCCTAAAAGCATTAATAATTCTGTTATTAATAGTCCAGTGAGACCGATGATTAGGAAAATAATGAATGACCGTCTTCTATTTTGTTTTGCATGTTCATCAATTGTTTTAAAAACAAATGCAAAGGATAATATGAAATTAAAAATAAGTCCGGCAGAAAAACCAAATGCGGCTGCCATTAGGATGCCAATGTTTCCTAGATGAGAAAAAAGGTAGGTATTGCTTAAGTATAAAATGCTAAAATCGATGACGAACGCAATGCCGCCAACTAAAACATACCTAAAAAATTCCTTAATTAACTGTTTATTTTTGATGAGTTTATGAAGCACAATTGCACCCAGATGCACAAATTAGTTTACTTAACGTATAAGGAAAATGCATAAAACATTTCATTACTTTTTATAGTATATGACAGTAAATAAATCAAGCATGATTTTACTTGCTCACCATGAATACCTAAAAAAGGAGAAAATAGAGAAAATAAATATAAAAGAATAGGTTGACAACCTTATTAACTGGTTAATAATTACAATAGAAATAGTATGAGGAGGAGAATATGACAAAAACGTTAATGTTTGGTGTATTGATGATTCTGGCTGTTCTTTCAGGACCCTTCCTGCATGGACAGGGATTTACCGGACCCGGCCCTGGGCTCAACACAAGGCAGGTTCAAACGGTTACCGTGGCCCAGGCAAGAAACCTTCCTGATGACACCTTGGTGATCTTGACCGGCAATATTGTACAGTCTCTGGGTCGCGAACGGTACACCTTTCGGGATTCTACCGGCGATATCACCATCGAAATTGATAGGGATTTGTGGCTATTGCTGGATTTGACGGTAAGTGCCAGTGACCGGGTGGAAATTAGGGGCGAAATTGACATTGATAACCGAGTAACTGAGATCGATGTCAAATACATCAGGAAGTTGTAGCTTGGGGGATTAAACACTACGGGGCAGCCCGGCCATAAAAACCCTGACTGCCCCGCATGTTTCAACTTTTTTAAATGTTTTTTAAATAAGGCGGATACTGTAAATATGGCCGATTTCAGAATCGCAAAATACACCCAAAAATGAAAAATTTTCGTCGCAAAATACACCCTTTTTTCATGATTTTGGGTGCACAAAAAAGCTCTTTTTCTTCCCAAAAATCGAAGTAAATTACATCCCCGGGCCGTATAGGGGTATGGAAAACTTACATTGGCATGGGGCCTTTATAGAGGCTCTTCGTTTAGAGCTTTCGGCCTACGGGGAAGATCTGGAATTCCATGAAAATTTCCCTCTGACCACAGAACCACTCAGAGTAGACTGTGTGATTATTAAAAAGGCTAAGGATCTGGTTATCACTAAGAACATCGGAGAGATTTTCAGGGAGGTGAATATTATCGAATATAAGAGCCCTGGGGACTATGTCTCGGTTCAGGATTTCTATAAGGTCTATGGATATGCCTGTCTTTATGCAAACTTAGAGCGGGTTTCAATCCAGGACATGACCCTAAGCTTTATCGAAAGTCACATGCCCAGATCTCTTTTTAAGCATTTAAAAGATAATAGGAGGTATACCATTGCAGAATGGAGCCCGGGGATTTATACTGTTACTGGAGATATTATGGCTATTCAATTGGTTGATAGCCGGAAGTTGTCCATGGAAGATAACCTATGGCTTCGATGTCTGAGTAATACCTTAGACTCCAGAACCATGGAGAGGATAAGTAGGGCATCAGAGGAGCAGGGAAAGGATGCCCGGCTAGAAGCCTACATGAATGTTCTGATGAGGGCTAATCATCACATTATAGAGGAGATGGCGAACATGAAAAGAGCACCTTCGATTGAAGAGGTAATGGTAAAATCCGGATATGCAGCCCTCTTTGAGGAGTGAGGTGAAGTACGCGGTATTACCCAGGGAGCAGAACGAAAAGCCCTGGAGATAGCCAGAAACATGCTTAGCAAGGGGTTCACTATAATGGACATCCTTTCCGTAACAGGGCTGGAAGAAGAGCAGGTAAGAGCCCTGGGGGGCAAGCAATCTAACTAGCCATTTTAAAGGTGGTCCCAAACACTACGGGGCAGCCCGGCCTAGATGACCCTGACTGCCCCGCATGTTTTCAACTTTTTTTAATGTTTTTTAAATAAGGCGGATACTGTATATATGACCCATTTTAGAATCGCAAAATACACCCTTTTTTCTTGATTAGGGGTGCACGAAAAGTTTGTTTTTGGTGAGGGGCTAGGAGAAACCAGGAATGTGTCTCGTTTTTAAGAGAGAGGTTTTACCTATGGTATATTTTTTAACCTTATTCAGAGTATAGAACTATAAGTACTGGAGTAATTAAGTGAATCACATATTATGGAGTTATTAAATTTTTGCACCCTTTCTATAACATGGTCAAGTGAGTAAAATTGCAAGAAAACATTAGCTATTCCTTTAAATAATACTCTTCAACATGAGCTTTAAATTTTTCCGGGGAAGTGAAGTATTTATATCCATTCCGATTGGCAATCTCATGGTTTGATTCACTCTCATCAATGAGCAATGCTAAAGGTTCACTAAGTTCAGATTGGATACCATGAGGCCAGGCAATATCTACATTCATTAAAAAAGTACCATCTTCATCAGTAAGTTCAAAATTGATAATACCTTCTGCCAATCCTTTATCTTTCATCCAAAGATTTACCTCTTGTAATATTTCTTCTTCATCTTGATTAATTACAACTTGAGTTTCTCGATTAGCGTAATCTTGAATCTCAATTGGATCGATTGAATCATTAACAAGTGATTCAAGAAATTTATTAGCAGAATCGGCAAGAAGATCTCTTCGCTTAGCTAAGAATTCCTTGTAATTATCGACTAAGAGCAAGCGGCTGTCAACTGGAACCCAATGTGTTTCCACAACACCTGGATTCTTTTTTGAAAACTCCGGAATATATACAGAAGGTTCTTTATTGGAAATTTTCCCATTAGTTTCTTGTGTTAAAAAAGTATAGTTCCCCAATGAATTTACTAAATTCTTTGAATAACCATATTTATATAGCACACTTTTGGGAAATATATGATGAACTTCCAATGAAGAAGAACGGCCAAGAAGAGCATCAGATAATTCAATACCACTATCCCAATCTCTTGCATGATTTACACGTGTAAGTAAATATAGCAATGGGTAGAACCTTGCACCAGTACTCCAACCCAAGAAATCCTCTGGTCGTATGGTTAAATCACCGCGGTTTTGTCTAAGAAGACGAATTAAGCCATCAACACCTTCTCCGCTTTCAATTATATTTAAATCTTGGGCAAGAACACTTTCTGTAGCACCTGCATATCTCCCCCATAAAAAGGTATGAATATACCAGTACATGAGCTTATTCCATTCAGCACTTGATTTAAATGTACCGCCCTGTCTCTTTAAAAATGAAATCATTAATGGAATTGAATATCTGCTGCCCAAAACTCGATCATGATCTAATCCAAGACGAGAACCGATTTGATTTAAAATTTTGTCTATGAGTTTAATTGTTTCATTAAGCCCCTTTTGGAAATCAATAATTTGAATATCTGCCAGTTCTGTGAAATAAGCCTTCCCAGTTAAATAAACAGTAATACAACGTAATAACCAATCCAGATCGAAATTATATAACGATGTTTTCAACTTAGCCAAGATTTTTTTCATTTCGTTTCTGGCATCAGGCCATAGTGCGCAAATCCTAGCTAAAGCTAAATCTCCCTTACTGAGCTTTGTCCCTCCGCTATTAACATTATTAAAGATATCAACTACAACATCAATGGTTTTGTCTTCACCAGCGACTTGTTGAACATATAGATCGATAGATTTGATATTATTTATTTTATTTAACTTCTCCATTTGTTCCAACAAGAAAGTGTTTTTTTTATCTGTTTTAACCGCTTCATGTATAAAATTTCCAACTCCTTTCTGCATTAGATCAGTGACATTAACCCAATTTGGGTTATCTTTCATTTTTAAAGGAGCATAAAACTCAAAAGATTCATCAATCAAGTTAAAATGTAATCCTGTAAATGCATTCTGGTTACCATCAAAAAATTTAGGTGGTTTACCTTTTATTATCCCATATAGACTTGTAATACGTTGTTGTCCATCAAGAATCAAATTTACTGACCCAGGCGTTAATACACCATCTCCACGAGTGATATCATTATCTGTAGGTGTAACCCAAACTAGTAAACTTCCGATAGGGTACCCGCGGTAAAGTGAATTTATCATTTTCCGAACTTGGTCACGGTTCCAGACATAACCACGCTGGAATTCAGGTAAAGCATAACTTCCTATGTCTATCTGGCTAAGAATTGTTTGAATGTCCATATTGTGTATCCTTTCTTAATGTGATTTTTCATCCATCACCTTCCTCTGCTTATCAATATAGCTATCCTGAGCCGTGGTTAGGCTAGCTTGCCGCTGTTCAAGGAGAGCTTTTTCTATTGGGTCAATGCCGGGTGATGTTAGGATATTTTTTATACGGGTTTTATGAGAGCCACAGGCTATGTGAAACGAATCCTTGGGATAGCCTTTGATTCGGAATTTTTGGTGATGGGGTATGGCTTTATCTACAGCCTGATATAATGTTTTATCTTCAACAACCTCTAATACAAGGAAAGCATCGTCGAAACTCTGTATAGCTTGGGTTAAGCTGTTAATCGAGTGTTTATCGGTTTTTGGACAAAGCTGGAGCTCCTGTACCAAAAAAGTAAATTCGATAAGGACAATTGTTTGCGGATCAGTGCTGGCTTGTGCTTCAGTAAATGTAGACATGGCTAAAGCTATACCCTCTTCGTATAAAATTCTCCCCTCTTCAGCTTTTCCTCTCGTAGCAAAACCTTTTCTGCCAAAATCAATACTGATAGTTGCATCAAGGATATTATTTACTAAGCCACTCTTTTCCAAATTCTGCCTCTACTTCTGACATATTCCAGCCGGTGCTAAGTAAAACATCCAGTCCTACTTTTTCTTTTATTACTTTTGCTAAATAGGGAGGTAACGGTGCTGTCCTAAGAAGGCGGCTAGCACCTTCTTTGTCTCCGGCTCTCCTTAATTCTGCTGCCTTACAGCCTATGGCAAGCTTTTCATCCAATGTCATAGTTTCAACTTGGGGCATTTCGGTCTCCTTGCTATCTATAATCCCTCATGATTTTCGATATGGTTTTAGTTTAGCATATAATAAATTGATCTGGAAGGGATTTTTAATACCCAGAGTTATTGTTAATTTTAGAGTTTTTAGATAAAAAGCAAGTAATTTTTACTATTTCACAATATTGACACAAGGTCTTGTGTTATGAGGCTAGCTTTAATTACCCCAAACACTACGGGGCAGCCCGGCCATTAAGACCCTGACTGCCCCGCATGTTTTCAACTTTTTTAAATGTTTTTTAAATAAGGCGGATACTGTAAATATGGCCCATTTCAGAATCGCAAAATACACCCAAAAATCAGCATACCCCACCGCAAGCAGCGGGGTATGCTGTTCTCATAAGGTATTGGACTCGGGTTTAATACCCATATAACGCCCCAAGGGGCGGGGTATGAAACCCTCGCCACGAATCAGAAATTTTCGTCGCAAAATACACCCTTTTTTCATGATATTGAGTGCACGAAAGGGGTGTTCGAGGGAAATGAAATTAGAAGATTTTTATGGAGAAAGGTACAGCCTTGGGTCTAACTCAAAGCAAATAGCACAAAATAATATAATAACTCTATTTACTCCATATAATTATGATGTAGTGGCTGTTAAATAAAAACAGAATTAGCAACTATAATTCATTTGATTTATTTAATGTTTTAAATACTTTGATCCCCAGGAGGTACACCGCCTTTACGACCCAGACCAAAGCCAACCCGAAAAAGATCAGGCATATTAATGCGGTCATCACGCATTTCTACAAAGATTCCTAAACGAGCTAACTCTTTTTTTACTCCTATCCATCCCCTTTCCAAATCATGCGGTGGTAATTTTTTTGAAATAATTGACTCAGGACCTTTCGGGTATTCTTTTATCCAAATATTTTCGACTTCAAAAAAATTTATTGGCACATTTTTACCACTAAGAGGTTGACATAGATTATATATCCAAGGATAATCTTCCGCAACTTCATTAACTCTTATCTGTGAAGCACTTTGAACACCTTTTTTAATACTGTCATAATGTAATGGATAAATATGATTTTCAACTTTAGACAATGAATTTTCTGCTGCTTGTCTAATGGCAACTAAGAACGATCGCGGGGATGTGCGTTTATTTCCATCTGCTAAATGACTAACTGACCATACATAAGGTACGCCACGTCTTGGGTCTCTCCCCATCCATGGACCGGCTAATTTTTCAAATAATGATCTTTGAATTTGTCCATCTAATTTTACGTTTTCATCTACAACCCAGTAGTTATTAAGTTGACGTGGTTTTTTCCCTGTTACATTAATATAATATTGGTGCAATTCATTTCTACCTTCGCCTGGTGCATTAATTAAGTGTTGCCATAATAATCCATGCAAATCGAGTTCCTTCCAATCAAGCTCTGTTTTAGTTGCTAATAGCTTTGATGAATCAGGAAAATTTGTATTGGTTCTAGATAATTGGTCTTCTCTTAAAAAAACTTTTGCATGTATGTTTGAATAAGGCTTCATATCCAAAACAATACGTAGTAATTCTCTAGTTATTGAATCCATTTCTTCCCATGTATCACTTGTTAAATCTAAAGAATCAAATAAAATAACTCCATGCTTGCTTAATGATTTGAATTTATTATTTGCATCTTCCATGATTTTTAAGCATGTTTCTGGATTATTTTTTGCCCACATAACACTTTCTGGCCAATTTTTCATTGGGATAGGATTTTGTAATTCAACTGATAACCAACGAATGACTACTGTTCTCCATATATCATATGAATTAAATTTTGATGCAAGTAATTGTTTAATTATACTCTTTTCTAGATTGCTAGTTGAATTTGTTTGTAACCCAAATCCAATATGAACAGAAGCATTCTTAAGATCTGATACATCAACGCCAATAATATCTCTAGTATCTTGATTAGCTAAAGCAGTCGTCCATGTAGATTTACCTACCCCCCTAGCACCAACTACTAAATTAGAATATAGATGCAATGATTTTTTGTGTGCCTGCGGAATGTATAGATCCTTTAAATCTAATGGATCTCCATAATTTGCAATTTCTGCCGGTAATGAATCAATAATTGCTTTTAGGATTATATTAAAGTTACTCATAACTTAAAATTCCTCTAATGTAGTCAATCAAATCTCCAAAGATATCATCAACATTACTTTTTATTAATTTATGTTGGTGCATATTTGCTAATGCTTCAAATCCCCTATTCCAACGAACCATACGAGGATAATGTGGTGCTTCCATATCATGGATATCATATGTATAAAGATTTGTATCATGGTTGTCAGATTGAATGCGGTCATACATTTTATTTGTGAGTAAATCCCATGAACTTTCAATAAGACCGTTTATATATTCTTCTCGCATATTATGATCAGGGATCAAAGCTCCAACAATTTGGAGACGATCCCTGATAACTTTTATCATATCATTTTTTAACCAATGATCAAATAGTATATTATAACCAGTCCATGTCTGATCGCTGTCAATTGAAAATAATAAAATTGTTTCGGCACCTAAACTGGTAATACATGCTGATGAAATTTCGTCAATTCCTGCTCTCGAATCAATCAAAACAACATCTGGTTTATAAATATTTTCTAATTGACTTATTAATCGCTCTATTCTTGTAAACCAAAATTCGTGTTCATATGTACTACTAATTTTTGGCATCCAAATACGGTTAATTTTCGAAATATATTCACCAGGATTTTTACCATGTGAGGGTACAACAAAAATTTCTCCATTTCTAGATAAATCGCATAAAGAAATGATATTTTCTTTTACTGTATCTCCATTATCTAACAAATCTTCTAGTAACCAATCAACGATACCAAACATAGGTGCTTTTTCTGCAGAAAGTAAGGAGCTAGTAATACCAGGAGATTCCATATCCATATCTAGAACCAAAATTTTCTTTCCTTCTTCAGCCAAAGACCAAGCAGTCGTAGCTAAAGCAGTAGAACGACCTACTCCTCCTTTTATTGAATAAAAAACAATACGATTAGTACTGGTCTTTTTAGGAGTGAATTTACTCCAGTTTGATTCATTTAACATTCTGTCAACTATAAAAACATTGGGAAATTCTGATAAAGAAAAATATGAGCTATTTTTCATGATGGAATCAATTGAAGATTCATATAAAATATTATTTATTGCATGTGGTACTCTCTCATTTCCTAGATTATTGCTTATGTTTTGTATTAGATGATACAATACCTTTTTATGTTCTTCTGATACTGTCTCATCAGCGACAAAACGAATTTTTCCGTATAAATCACGATTAATAATGATTTTGTTTATTTTATTTATGTCGACAGCTGATGATCGCAAAGCGCGTTTAATTTCGGGTAGAATTTCATCGAAAGTCTTCATGTTATTAACCTCCCATCTAAAACAGCTTTATCTATAAGTTTTCTTACTAAATCAGTACCAATTCTATGCAATTGTACATCAATAGGGTTAAAATTATTTTCATTTGCATACCGGTTACTAACATCCCAATTACTGAAAGGGTTATGAGGAAGAATATAATCGGTGCTACCTCCTCCTGCCCTATATGCCTCATACCGTTCCCAGATGATATTAACGTGAGCTTTATCACTACCAAGGGGATTTCCGTCAGGGTCAACAGCCATCCCAAATAATCGCATTAAACACTTCAACCCACATTCAGCAGAGTAAGCATATAGTTGATCTGCATTTGCCCATCTGGCGTCTGCATATAGGTATTCCGCATCATTCCAATGACGTTTAAAAGCATTGAAAAAATCGCTTTGCATGAAATAACTCCCACTCTATTATAACATAATCATTAAAAATATCAACCTTTTTAACCTGTTGGCTTTCGGTAATTTACTTTGAAGAAGATTACCGGGTTAGGTTTAGAGATCAATAACCTACCTGGTCGATTACTTCAGAATTACGGATCTAAAGCAATAGGAATAGTTGAGATTACCTTGCTTTATGATTCATGCATGTTTAAGATATAAGCTTAAAATTCTATGAAAAATTTAAGTTCTAATCTATTCCTGATAATCCCTGTAGATATTTATATATAGCAAAGAACCTCTTGTATAACTAAAATATCCAAAAACTCTATGCATGAAAAATGATATTTTATCTAAAACACTACGCAATAGCCCAGCTGAAAAGTTCCTGACTGCTCCACCTGGTTTGTTTGCAAAATACACCCTTTTTTCTTGATTAGGGGTGCATGAAAATGCTCTTTTTTTCACCAAAAATCGAAATAAATCGCATCCCCGGGCCGTATAGGGGTAGAACCAATAACTCCCAACGAGCCGCCTATTAATGACCTAAGGGGTAGGCAAATAAGGTATGCTTTCACGGTGTCTCCCTTGAGGGGAGAACACAAATCATTACCCTCGAGTTGTCTAAGTTGACAGAAATAGTCGATAAACCTATAGGTCAGATGACCTTTTCTGAGCGCTGGGCTGTGTTCATGGAGTATAGGACAGATAGGAACAAACGTGATATAATTAATGAGATTGTCCAATATGAGGAGGGCATAGCCATGGCTAGTAAGGTATTATTGAACATCACCAAGGAAGATCATGAAAAGGCCCGTCAGTTAAGCAAGCTCAAGTATGAACTGGACATGCAGAGTAGACAAGTGAGAGCTAAGCGGGCAGCCAGAGCAGAGGGTCATGCTGAAGGTCATGCCGAGGGCCTTGCGGAAGGCCAGGAACAGAAGGCCCTGGAGATAGCCCAGAGGATGCTTAATCTGGGGTTCACTATAAATGACATCACTGCTGCTACAGAGCTGAGTGAAGAGCAGGTAAGAGCCCTGGAAGGTAAGTGATCTAGCTTACCAAGAAGGGCATTCCCTAACACTACGGGGCAGCCCGGCCAAAATGACCCTGACTGCCCCGCATGTTTTCAACTTTTTTAAATGTTTTTTAAATAAAGCGGATACTGTTAATATGGCCTATTTCAGAATCGCAAAATACACCCAAAAATCGAAAATTTTCGTCGCAAAATACACCCTTTTTTCCCATTTTTAGGTGCACGAAAAGGGTCCATTTTTTAAGTGGTAATGTTATAATCAGGGTTTATAGCCCTCTTAGAGGAGAGAGGTATTGCCTAAGGGGAATCCCAGTGCCTAAAATAAAGTGCAGGATTTTTAGTACTGGAGATTTAATTAAAAATACTTAGATTGGAGTTATCTAAAGAGGCATTTTTTATGTAACAGGGTTAAGTGCCCAAAAATAATTGATACTGGACTTCCTTTGGTGCTCGATTTCCAACTGCCATGAATAAAGCCCGGCATACCGACTCTGCAGAGAGTGATTCCGATAAGGCCCAGCCAATAACTTTCCTGTCCCATAAATCAAGTATCACCGTCATATAGAGCCAGCCACTAGCAGAACGCAGATAGGTAATGTCAGAAACCCATTTCTCACCAGCATAAAAGGCCCTGAAATCTCGTCCAAGGATATTTTCTACCACAGGCAGGTTATGCCTTGAATCTGTCGTTTTTACCCATGATTTTGGTTTTTTTGCTCCTAATCCAAGCTCTTTCATGAGTCGTTCTACCCGTTTTCTGCTTATTTTCCAGCCTAAGGCCTTTAATTCTTCCCATATCCGAGGGCTGCCATACCTTTTATGGTGATCTTTAAAAATCTGCCCTATAAAATCCGACAATTCTAGGTCAATTGCCTTATGTCGACTCATTTTTCGACCTTCATAGGCATAATAACCACTTCTGCTTACCCCTAATACCTTGGCCATCTTCGTTAACGAGTACCGTTTTTTATGTTCTTGTATAAATCGGTACTTCGCTATCGGGGATTCTTTACCACAAAGAAAGCCATTGCTTTTTTTAGGATTTCATTCGTCTCCTCTAGGTCAGCAACTCTCTTTCTAAGTTGAAACAACTCCTCATCGCGGGGGTTTCCTTGCCCAGGGAATACTTTAAGGTTATTCTGCTTTCCCGCCCCCCTCTCTCGTAGCCACCGATATAGGTTATCTGGGTTAACACCTAAGTCATTAGGTACTTCATTGACTTTTTTTCCGCTACTAAGGTAGTGCTCGATGGCAGATTCTTTAAATTCCCTGGTGTATTTTCTTCTTCCCATGATGTCCTCTCCTTAAGGATTATCACAGGCTTAACTTACTGTCTACCTAATCGGGGGAGGTCCAGTTTCATCCTTAGGTAGTATAGCGTTTTACAAAAAATTATTTATAGGGCCCCACTGAGCCTCAGTATAGGCAAAACAAAATAAACCGTTTGATATTCCCTGTTTGTTTCTTATTATTTATTAAATGAAAAATAGCTTGAGTTTTTATTATGCATTTGTTCATTTACAATATATAGTAGAGTCATCTATATCATTAGGATAATATTTTGGATCTAGATAAGGCAAAAACATTATTGATTTAGGTGAAGATTGTTTTATTTTTATTTGCTTTCTTAAAGAAAACAAACCTGGTTGGTCGCTATACCATAAACCTTGACGTCCACCAGAAAAACTACCTAACAATGATAAAATTTGTGTTTCAAATAAAGAATATACATTACTTGTATTACTATCATCAATAGAAAAAGACTGAAATACAAGTCTATGTTTATCATCACTCATTAAACGTATGAAACTATTAATAAATCCTGTAGTTAAAATAAAGATACCATTTAAAATATATAATGGCCATGGGCTAAACATAGAAGGATAACCCTTTTCAATTAAATCTAATCTATCTTCTAAAGATAAATACTCACAATTATTATATATATTGGATAAGGAATTGAAGAACCCTATTGGGTATGTAAAATCTTTCAATTCATAAGCAAAAATAAATTTTGCTATGTTAAATTGTTGCAAATTTTGAACTTCCCGAAAATGAATAAGTCTATCAAAATTGTGTATTGTATTTCTTAATTCTTTTTTTGTCAACATACCTTTTACTTCTATAACAATTTTACATGATTCTGGAGGAATAATAACAAAATCATCATCACGATATAATGGTGAATAATAATATGAATCCCAGATTAAAATATCAAGCTGAGTTGAATTAATTATTTTGTTTTCAAGATTAGCTGCTACAATGAAACCACTATTGATTGAGTACCTATTAGGTATTACTTTCCTAAGTTGATTTTTCAGCAATGATTCTTTATAAGTCCCTACTGTTAACCAATGTTTATTACCTATTAGCTTATCTAACCTGTTTACAGTTGACAGTAATTCCTTATTGGTAGATAAGAAAAAATTATCTAATTCTTCCATGGTTTTTTATTGCACGATTGCTTAAATTTGTCAATATGGTCTGGACCTCCCCCACTTAGGTAGACAGTAAGTTAAGCCTGTGATAATCCTTAAGGAAAGGACACCATGGGAAGAAGAAAATACACCATGGAATTTAAAAAATCTGCCATCGAGCACTACCTTAGTAGCGAGAAAACAGTCAATGAAGGTATGGCAGACCTCGGATATGGGAAGAATTAAAGACCTTAGGCTGGAACACAAGCCGAAAACGGGTAGAACGACTCATGAAAGAGCTTGGATTAGGAGCTTTAAAATCAAAATTATGGGTAAAAACAACAGATTCAAGGCATAACCTGCCTGTGGTAGAAAATATCCTTGGACGAGATTTCAGGGCTTTTTATGCTGGTGAGAAATGGGTTTCTGACATTACCTATCTGCGTTCTGCTAGTGGCTGGCTTTATTCAACGGTGATACTTGATTTATGGGACAGGAAAGTTATTAGCTGGGCCTTATCGGAATCACTCTCTGCAGAGTCGGTATATCGGGCTTTATTCATAGCAGTTAGAAATCGAGCACCGTGGGAAGACCTTATTTTTCATTCAGACCGAGGAGTGCAGTATTGTAGTGAGAAATTTAAGAAAGCCTTATTTCAACTTTGCCCAACAGCAAGGCAGAGTATGAGCCGGAAAGGGAATTGCTGGGATAATGCATGTGCAGAGAGCTTCTTTGCTATGATGAAAACGGAACTATATGACTTAAACAGGAGGTGTACCAAAAATCAAATCAAAACTGCAGTATTTGAATATATCGAGATTTATTACAACAGACGCCGTAGACATTCGGTACTTGGATATGCTATACCAGTGGCATTAGAGAATAATAATGCGGCTTAGTATGCTGTTCTAAAAATCGGGGGAAGTCTACTTTTCTTAAAGTTTTAAAAAATAACTTTATAATGGTTAATATCTCTATAATAATAATTTGTTCTAATTTAATGATTTATCCTACTAAATTAAAGACAATAATAATTATATTGCATATTGACTAATAAAATCAATATGCTATATGATTTGAGCGATTATCTTGGAGGAGAAAATATGGAAAATGAAGATTCAATTATTATGGATGATGAATGTACAGAATCAGAAGCAGATATAGGTAATCAAGATTCTACAATTTACGAAAGATACTTGACAGTACCAAAACAATGTCTCCATAACTGTATTATTTATGGTAAGTTTTTATATACTAATACGTCATTGAAATTTTTATAAAGTATAAAATTGTTTTCTGATAAAATAATAGAAATATTATCTGGCATTGGTTGCCACTGATCGTTATCTACCGGGTAAAAAAATATAATTTCTTGTTGGAAATAAATATCGTCTGTAGATTGTACTATTGTGAAATAATTACTACCCTCGGTTTTGCCAAGGTAATTTAAGAATGAATTTATTGTAAACAACCTCCAATCTCTTAAAGTAATAAAGAAGGTATTATCAGTTATTTTATTGTTTGATTCATACCAGATAAAATCTTTCTCATTTATATAATCAGAATATAACTCGATCATATAGGGCATAAATTCAATTCTTCGATACCAATTTTTTATTATCCGTGGTGTTAGATGATAGAAATTTAGATACAAAAATAACATCAGTAAACAAAAGGTAAATATATAGGATTCTCTTTCACGATTATATTTGTACGATACTTTTTTTATCATTATTGATAACCAATATATAAAAGATGGTAAAAATAGTAGTATAGCTGGCACATAGTAATAATTTGCATTTAAATGTAATATGAAATATGCGAAAATATATGCACAACCGGCAAATAATAAACTGTCATAAAATAAATGGTTTATATCTTTCTTAAGAACAATTAAAAATAGTCTTATAAAAGAAAATGCAAGCATTAATAATAATACCGGATTTTCTTTGAATACAAACAATATTAAATCTGATTTTCTAAGCTCTACTCTGCCTTGATTATAAAATGAACTGGTTGTTTTTATTACAATAAAATAATATAATAAAATGAATATTATCCCATTGGCAATAAGTAGATAGTTAAATACTTTGCCATTAATAGTTAATTTTTTATATCCAAAAATAAAATTACACAGTGCTAAAACAAAAAAAACACCAAAAACTGGTTCTTTGCAATATGTAGCATAAACAGCGATTATTAACGCAATAAAATAATACTTTAATTTGTCTGTCTTTTGCGCTTGGTATAAAAACAACATGAAAATTGTAAACTGCATGATTGTTAAAGTATCAGGAAAAATTAGATTCATGTATAAAACAGAAAATTCGCATTGTAAAAGAAAAAAGAATAAACCCAAAAAAATAAAAATGAGTTTATTTGTTGATTTATTTGAAGACAATATCTTGATAAAAAGTATATATAAACATACTATTGTAATTAGAAAAATAAACGCAATTACCAAATAATGAGCTTCAACGGATAAACCTGTATCTATGCCAAAGAGCCGTATTATGAATAATGGAATGTTATAATGTATATATCTTATGGGTAAAAATCTGCCATGCCCAATAAAAACTGGAAGATATTTATTCACAGCTGTTGTTCTAATGTATTCATGGTCGTCACTGAAAGTCCAATTAGATTTATATAGAATAATAAAAAGACAAAGTGTTGTTATTAGGGATACAGATGCAACGAATAAACATCTATTAGTTTTATCATTAATTTTGTTTCTAATGTCTGTAAATGTATATATATATATATATATTATCACTAAAGCAAATATAGTATAGATAGAAAATGATATCAAAAAGTTGTGCCATTTTGAATGACTTTCAAGCAAACGTCCAAGTATGATATTTTCAGTTAACACAATGATTAGTTGTCTCACTTGCTGAGACAGTAGTGACAAAAAAATAAATATGCCAAAAATGAGAATAATAACTATTACATTTCTAGTTTTATTTTTATTCATTTTACATCCTTATCTTTGAATACAATAAACCTTTGACCAAGATAATTTAAACCGACAAATAAACACATGCCAGTGAAAAGTGCAATATTTTCCCTGATATTCTGCGGATTATCTCTTAAAAAATTATTAACAAACGGTCTTGCAACTCCATAAGCTATAAAATAACAAACTGCTATATTTAATATAAATGTAAGAACCATAGCAATATTCCAAGTTTTTACTTTGAAGGTAAAATATTTATTTAGGAAAAAACTAAAAATACTACCAAAAAAATAATTTGCAGCGGAAGATGACCAATAACCAACATTGAATACATTATATAGAACAAACATAATTGCCGTACCAAAGATTGTATTGGCAATGCCTACTAGGATAAACTTTAAGAATGTTTTGTCAAACAAATGCAATAAATTTTTCATGATAGAAATTGCTCAACGTGAAAACGTGGGCGTTGTTTGGTCTCAAGATATATTTTCCCAATATATTCACCTACAATACCCACCGAAAAAAGAAGTAAACCTCCAATACCCCAAAGAGAGCAAACTATGCTTGCCCAACCGGGAACAGTTTGACCGGTAAAATAAACGAAAAAATAATATATCATTATTGCAATACTGATGGTAAATACAAGTATACCAAGCATGGTTATAAAGCGAATAGGTTTAATAGAAAATGATGTAATACCATCAAGTGCAAATTGCAACATTTTTTTAAGAGGATATTTACTTTCACCTGCTAGGCGGAGTTTTTCATTAAAATAAATTATTTCTGTTTTGAATCCTAATAATGGGATTATGCCCCTTAAAAATAAATTTACTTCACTATATTCTGCCAATGCACCAAGGGCATTTTTACCCATCAGGCGAAAATCAGCATGGTTTTTTAAAATGTCAACACCACTGGATTGCATAAAATGGTAAAAACCTTGTGCTGTAATTCTTTTTAAAAAGCTATCAGTTTTTCTGGCAGAACGAACACCAAGTACAATTTCGAAGCCTTCATTATATTTTATCAGCATTTCATCTATGGCTTCTATATCATGCTGTAAATCAGCATCAATGGAAACAGTAATATTCACAATATCTTTGACGGTAAGTAATCCACATAGTAGTGCATTTTGATGCCCTCTGTTCCTGGACAATTTTATCCCACCACAAAAAGATGGTATATCTTTGTTATATTTTTTTATTATGTTCCAAGTATTGTCTTTTGATCCATCGTCAACGAAAAACACTCTTGATTCTTCTGATATAAGTCCATCAGTTTTAAGCTGCTTTAACTTTACTGATAATTTTTCTGCTGTATCAGGTAATACATCTTCTTCGTTATAGCATGGCACGACAATGCCTAATATTGGTTTATTATTCATGTGTAAATTATATCAATTTGATAAAACATTGTCAAGCAATCGATAGTAGTTTATTCATTTTGACAGTATCATGTTGCATTACAATACACCTTTCAAATTCCTAATTTCTACGTGGATACTTCGAAGAAAAAGTCGTAGAAAATACTTATCGGACGAGGGAAGGGATACTCTAGTACATAGTCTAGGATGACTTTTTCATTCTCTTCTGAAGCTCGATTGGGGTGTGACCTGTGATTCATTGTCCTTCTAGCTTTTTCTAGGAATCTTTTTGCCTTTAATGCCTTATAGTTCCTTGTATTATCGAAAAAATGCTTTCTTTAATATACGATGATTTTTCAAGATAGGCTAACACTATTTTTGCTCATTCGTCAGCTACAAATTGTTCAGTTTAGGCCTCACTGTTTTTTGTGATAAAGTATATGCAATGGCCATTTTTATCTACTTATTGTATAAAAAACTATGGTCTAAACATTATATTATTCTAAATTCTTTATAAACTCTAAATTAGTTAAATTGTCCGAAAACTTTTACATAACACATAATATAATCTACATACCCAGATCCCAGTTAAAAAATTTAGAATTAATGTTAATATAATGATAAAGTTATATTCACGTAAATAAAACAAAAACTCTTATATCTCTACTTTTTACTTACCTCAGTAACCATACTCAACTACCCATTGTTTATTTTTTGCCCATATGGTATCTTTTTGACAACAAATCCACTGACACATGGAGTGTGTTCCGGCCACCCATGACAGATTTGGCCCTTATTTACCCTTGGTAAAATGTCTCATCTAGGCAGGATTATGCGGTTCTGTGAAAATTTCTGGCCTTAGGCCTATATTATTGATATGCGATTGAATAACCACCAGAAAGAATCTATTATAGCGGCAGTAAAAACCATAGACCCTCAAGCAAGGGTATGGCTATTTGGCTCAAGGGTAGACGATAATAAAAAAGGCGGTGATATTGATATTGCTATCTATTCAGAAGAAATCCATAAGGATGCCATGAAAGTCACAAAAGTAAAACGTTATGTATGTAACAGGATAGGAGAACAACGGATAGACATAATAACTACAAAGGACGGTTCTGAACCCATTTTTCGACTTGCCAAAGAGGAAGGAATTGAGCTACTTTGAATAAAATTAGCTTAGATATTTTAAAGAAAAACATAGAAGTGCTTAATTTGAGTGCTCAATTGGTACAACGTTCATACGACCAAACCCATAAAATTGTATTAAAGAATGAGTATACTGATGATGAGTTTGATAAACTCGAAAATTTAGCTTCCAGATACGCAAGAACTACTGATATGCTAGTCAATAAGGTCTTAAGAAGTATCGATACATATGAATATGAGGAAATTAGGACTATCATTGATGTAATGAACCGGGCTGAAAAACGTAGAATTGTATCTTCAACCGAAAATCTGCAAGCACTAAAGGATTTAAGAAATAATATAGTTCACGAATACCAAATAAAAGAAATCAGTAGGTTTTTTGAAGATAAGATAAAATACACCCCTGTTTTGCTTGATATCATATAGAATGTAAATCATTATTGTGCTAAATATCTTGATTGATTATGCACAATAATTTATGTTTTATTAGACAAATTAATAAAAATTATAAAACTTAAGCATATGACCAAAAAAAGGGGTATGTGTTGTTTATAAAGAGAAAAAATATATGAAAAAATATCTGGAAAATAAGAGAATATCAATAAATGAAGCAGGCAAAAATGAAGATTGGCTTCACGAATGGATTACTAAAGAACCTAGTCGTTTAGGACTAGGTAATATTGATATAATAAATGAGGAAGTAAGGCAATCCAAAAATGGTGGTGGTAGACTTGATATTTTAGGCTTAAATCGTAGTAGCAATACCTATTATGAAATTGAAGTTATGCTCGGAGAGTGTGACTCAGATCATGGATTCAGAGTATTGGACTATTGGGCAAGAGAAAAAGTTAAAAATCCAGAAGCTTCACATTTTGCTGTTTTGGTTGCAGAGAATTTACAAGGTCGATATAAGACTTTAATTGAAATATTGCCACAATATTTGCCATTTATTGGAATAGAAATTCAAACATTAAAAATAAATAATGCTGATGAAGAATATTTTACATGCAGATCAGAAATTATTGTACAACCTCCTGATGAAGCACTGAACAAAAATCTATCAGATAATGGATCAGTTAAAGATGAACAATGGTGGAGACTGAATACAGACGATGAATTTGTAAATTTATGTATAGATATTTTTGAGCATTTGAAAAAAAATCTTCATGATATAAGGATTGATTTCACTGTAAAAAGTTATGTATCAATTAAAAAAGGTAGGAGAGTTTTCGTATATTTGAATTACCGAAAAAATGGTTGTTATATAAATTTACCTGATAATGGAACAGGTACAGATGATGAACCTTCTGTAAGGTATAAAGAATGGAAATCAATTTTATCTAATATTGGTATTGAACTTAATTGGGATAAAAAAAATAATTATTATACTCCAATATGTTTTAATTTAATAAAAGATAAAATTACAGAGTTAGATTTATTCGAACTATTTAAAAATAGTTATGAACTATTGTAAATTGAGAAAAGATGGGTATTCTGAAGAATATTTATTTCCTGGCTTTCACGGTGTATGTAATTCAATAAAAAACAGTGGAAAAATGTGCGACGTCTCATAAAAAAAGATTAACGCTGCACCGCCTTTTAGGCAGCTCAAGGTTCAGTCGGCTAGTTCGTTAGTTTTGAACGTTATATGCCGTTTTCATGAATATAATCGATAAATGGTAAAAAATATTAATATGAGGTTGTATGATAAAGACATTCATTTTATCAGTGTTCTGTAGTGCATTAGCAAATGGAATTGTTAAGGATATAATTAAATTAAAACAACCTCGGGTTAAGCAGAAAATTCGTAATCGCATTTTGCATTTAATTGATCCAGTTATTAAAGTTTTTGTTGGAAATAAAAAACTTAAAATGTTGTTATCACAACAAACACCATATTATTACGCTTCCTTTTTGGAATACGATAGAGCTTTACCGCGTATTTGCGAATTGATCTATAATGTTGATAATAACTTATTTATTATTGATATTGGTGCTAACATTGGAGATACAGCTACCCTCATTTCAGATAAAATAAGTGGAGCATCAATTTTATGTATTGAAGGAGATCAAAAGTTTTTGCCATTTTTGTATTATAACACAAAAAAAATAAATAATAATGTAATATATATAGAACCAAAATATTGCGTTGACACATTAGAAAACAACAAGTTAAACGTAGAAAATAAAAATGGGACTGCCAATTTATATACTTCTGAAAATAATGTAATAGAAAATATTGATTCATTGGATAATATAATAAATAAAAATATTCAATTTAGAAAAGCAAATTTATTGAAAATTGATACTGACGGTTTTGAAATCACACTTTTAAAAGGAGCAAAAAAATTATTAGAGCAAAAACATCCCTTAATATTCTTTGAATTTTTCCCTGAAGGGTATATTTCGAATAATCAAAATCCAATAGATCTAATAGTATTGCTTAATTCATATGGATATAATAAAGCATTATTCTATGACAATTTTGGAAATATAAAGGGAATCTATAATTTTACTGACATTGAAGAAATTAAAAAAAATATCAATGAAATTGATAATAATAAAATATATTACTATGATGTATTATGTGTGCATCGAACTGATGAAGAAAAATATATGTATATACTTAAAAATGAAATGGAGCGGAAAAACAGTATATAACAAATGATTATTGTGTATAGGTAGAGTATTTACCTGACAGTTTACTAAAAAAAAGATGGTCATAAAGACCTCCGAATGATATAATGTTTTGACCAAAAAACCAATATCTTAAGGAGATCAAAATGACCAGTAATTCTACTATAGCACAGAAAGCAGCCAGAAGGAAGCTTAATCTTTTGGAGCTCGCAAGTGAATTAGTGAACATCAGCGAAGCCTGCCGGCGTATCGGGTATTCTAGGGAGCAGTTCTATGACATTAGAAGAACCTACCAAACCTTTGGAATCGAAGGCCTTATGGAAAAGGCAAGAGGAGCTAACGGTCCACACCCAAATAGGGCTTCTGAAGAGCAGGAAAAAGCCATCCTAGACTACAGTTTAGAGTTTCCGACCCATGGCCAAATGAGGGTTGCCCAACAGCTTTTACTACGAGGTACTCACGTAGGAATTGGTGCTATAAGAGGTGTATGGCAGCGACACAACATGCTTCATAAGCATCAAAGACTTTTGCGCCTTGAAGAACACTATAGAAACTCTAGTATAGATTTGACTGAACAGCATATAGCCTTGCTGGAAAAGTTCAGCCCAGAGTTCAGAGAAAGGCATATAAAGGCCGATTTTACCGGTGAATTGGTCGCTATGGACACTTTTATGGTGGGAACCCTTAAAGGCATTGGGCGAATCTACCTCCAGACTGTCGTTGACTGCCATTCACGGTTTGCCTTTGGGCATTTGTATACATCAAAATTTCCTGTTAACTCTGTTCATGTTCTTAACGAAAAGGTATTACCCTTTTTCGAGGAAAACGACTGTCCCGTTGTTTCCATCCTTACCGACAATGGCAGGGAATACTGCGGACGGATGGATCACCACCACTTTGAATTGTTTCTACAGCTTGAAGAAATTGAGCATCGAACTACTCCAGTCAGGAGGCCACAAAGCAATGGGATTGTTGAACGTCTTCACAGAACACTTCTTGATGAACATTTCCGGATCCAGGGTAGGATTAAGTTCTATGAAAGCCCTGAAGAAATGCAGGCCGATCTTGACAATTATCTTTTCACCTATAACTACGAAAGGACCCATCAGGGGCGTAACATGAACGGTAGAACGCCACATCAAGCCTTCGTTGAGGGAATTCCAACAACCAATCCGAAGGAGGAAACAGCAGCATAATTATCGGTTTCATTCAGGGGTGACTGTCAGGGAATTACTATACCTGTACAATTATTGCTATCCCACCAATTTTAAACTATGTTTAACCACACCCTTATAAGAAACATAATCTTCACTTTCATTCTTGTTCAATACCCCTTTGCGATCTGTTTTCTGCATGCGGCAGTTGTCCAAAAAACTAAACTCAGAATTGCTGATTGCCTATTTATCATCTTATTTTCAACATGCATCTATACTTTCATGTTAATGGTCTATCAGGGTAAAAATATGTTTGAAATCCCGAGATCATTCACCGGTTATGACAATATAATGTCCTTCGTATTTATCACGAATATTCTTTCTTTTATTTGTATAAGTGCGTTTTTATTTGGAAGAGCAAAAAACATGGAATTTTTATATAGTTTCCAACAAATATCAAAAAAACATTTAATCATAGGGTTTGTTTCAATATTTATTATCAACTTAGGATACTTTTTTTTCTATTATTATTCTACTACTCCCATTGAACAATTGATTTTCCATCTTACCCTACCCCGTACTGGTGCGAATTATAGTATTATTTGGGTTTTACTAATTGATGCTATCATCCAAAGCTTATTTTTTGGAATTATATTAATCGGTGGTTTAGCGATCCATATTACTTATAATGAAAAAACATACTTTAATTTAAATGCAATCAAAAGCAAATTATTACCTGCTTTTCCTGTAATATCATTAATCGTTTTTTCCTATATTTTAGGCATACCTCAATACATGAGTAATCAATTAAATACATCAACATTTTATGAAGAATACTATATAAGTATTGAGGATAGCAATATAGTATTTACTGAAAATAAACGAAATTTAATCATAATAATAGTAGAAAGTTTAGAAACTGGATTTTTATCAATTGATGAAGGCGGCGCCTTTCAAAACAATTTAATTCCTAACATTACAGAACTAGCAAAAAATAATGTAAATTTTTCAAGCACTAATTTTATTGGTGGACCAGTACCGTTAACTGGTACTGATTGGACTATCGCATCAATTGTTGCATATTATTCTGGAATACCTTTAGTTACAAGGCTATATAATGATCTAGGTGACTTTGTTGAATCTTTCTTACCTAACGCAAATGGTTTAGCTTATATTTTGGCTAACCAAGGGTATAATCAATATTTTATCTTAGGTTCTGATAGCAGGTTCGCTGGTAGAGATAAATATTTTTCTACTCATAAAGATACTGTGATTTATGATTACAATTACTTTGTTAATAATAATTATATTCAAGAAGATTATTTTGAATGGTGGGGTATTGAAGACAGAAAATTATTTGATTATGCAAAAAATCTATTAGGTGATATATCCAAAGAAGAACCATTTTTCGTTACTATTTTGACAGCAGATACACATACAACTGGTGGTTATTTAGATGAATACGCTTCTGTTATTTTTGATTCCCGTTATATGAATGTAGTTTATGATATGGATAAACAAGTTACAATGTTTCTATCTTGGATTATGGAACAGGATTTTTATAATGATACTACCATTATTATTTTAGGTGATCATTTATATATGGACAACTCATTTTTCCCATCTAGTTTTAATGAAAAAAGGTATATTTTAAACATTTTTATTAATAGCTTGTTTGATTTTTCTGTAAATAATAGATTATTATCACATTTTGATTTTCTCCCATTGATAATAGAATCTATAGGTGGTAAATTTATTAACGAAGGAATCGCCTTAGGAAGGTCATTAACTAATGAAACTACATTGATAGAAAAATATGGTTATGAAGAAATGAGTCGCTTATTAAGATTACGTTCTGATTTTTATCCACAATTTTGGCAGTAAACATGAGTGAACAAGAAAATTGGACTTTAACAATTGAATCTAAACCTAAACTCTTTGATATAAGGCTTAGAGAATTAATCCAATACAAGGATCTTATTTTTCTTTTAGTTAAAAGAGATTTTGTTACCCAATATAAACAAACTATTCTAGGACCTCTATGGTTTGTAATAAACCCATTAATTTCTACTGCTATGTATACCTTTATTTTTGGCAGGCTTGCAAATATAAGTACCGATGGAATTCCACATACCCTGTTTTATTATTCGGGAACTATGATGTGGATTTTTTTTACAGGTTGTTTTATGGATTCCGTTAATGTTTTCGCAAATAATGCACACCTTTTTGGAAAAGTTTATTTTCCCCGTTTGGCAATTCCAATTAATAATGTTTTAAGCAACAGTATAAAAATCAGTGTTCAGTTTGTATTATTAATTGGTTTCTTAATTTATTATTTAATTGTAGGTTTCCCATTATCACCCTCAATAAACATGATCTTATTCCCTTTGCTTGTATTATGGTTGGCTGCTATAGGAGTTGGTGCTGGAATTATAATATCATCAATTACAACTAAATATCGGGATCTACGAAATCTTGTTACTTTTGCATTGAATCTTGCTATGTACGCTACCCCAGTAGTTTTTCCTTTATCAGAGATTCCCGAACGTTTTTCATGGGTAGCTTATGTTAACCCTGTTTGTGCACCAATTGAACTTTTTAGGCTCTGGTTTTTTGGTGCTGCAAGCGTAGAAATGACTGTTATTGTTTCTAGTCTACTTTTTACATTAGTTCTATTATTTGTCGGACTTATCTTATTTAATCGTAATGAAAAAACATTTATTGATGTGTTATAAAGATGTCTGATATTGTTGTCCGTGCAGAAAATGTCTCAAAAAAATACCGTTTAGGTATAATTAATAATGGTACTTTATGGCGTGACATTCAAACATATATTGCCTTAAAAACTGGAAAAGAAGATCCACATTCAAAATTAGGTGAAGATAAATATAGAACGACAGATGATGTCTTTTGGGCATTAAAAAATGTTAGTTTTGAAATAAAACAAGGTGATAGAATGGCTATAATGGGCCGTAATGGCGCAGGTAAAAGCACCTTATTGAAAATATTATCAAGAATTACTACACCTACTGAAGGACATATTAAAGTAAAGGGACGTATAACAAGCCTATTAGAAGTTGGTACTGGTTTCCACAGTGAATTAACCGGTCGTGAAAATATTTATTTAAATGGGACTATTTTAGGTATGAAAAAACATGAAATTGACCGTCAACTTGATGAAATTATTGCTTTTAGTGAAATCGAACACCACATAGATACACCTGTTAAAAGATACTCTAGCGGGATGTATGTAAGATTGGGTATTTCATTAGCTACACACCTCGATTGCGATATTTTAGTTGCTGATGAAGTTTTAGCAGTTGGTGATCTCGCATTTATGTTTAAATCTATTGACAAGATGAATGATCTTAGCCTAAATAACGGCAGAACTATCATTTTTGTAAGCCATAGTACAATGGCGGTTCAAAAATTATGTAATATGGGTTTTATAGTAGATCAAGGTTCCATGTATATGGAGCCAGGTTCAGTTGAAGAAGTGGTAGAAAAATATAACAAAGAAATTTTAAAATTGCCTTAATTCCGGGCCTATAATTAATTTTGTGTAAAACGCTATACTACCTAAGGAGGGAAGTATGGCATTTGACAAAAAAATACTAGACGAACTGCTTAAAGACTACAAGGGGCCTGACGATTT
>Ga0099364_10002541_pt1 | contig 29031 bp, 23 predicted proteins | sample TergutTh196P3_FD_73070 | JGI IMG/M metagenome (GOLD analysis project Ga0099364, IMG submission 73070) | Microcerotermes parvus P3 segment gut microbial communities from Pointe-Noire, Republic of the Congo - Th196 P3 | ecosystem: Host-associated > Arthropoda: Insects > Digestive system > Gut ...
CCTATCATCGGGTGTTCAAAAATAATTCTGTAAAAATCAATGCCAGGAAGAGCCATAATTTCAGTATCTTCTATTGCTGTAAGTGTGGCTGAACGCGGTTCATTTGTAATAATGGACATCTCGCCAAAAAAATCACCGATTTTTATATCAAACATGCGTCGGTGGGTTCCATCAGGCTGGATTACATAGGCACCAAGTTTTCCGGAAAGAAGTATGAACATGTGATCCCCGTCATCCCCTTCCTTAAAAACATAATCTCCCTTTTTTATCTTGACCTGTTCAAGGAATGCAGAAGCAGCATTAATTTCAAGCTTGCTCATACCTTTAAAAAGCAGACATTTTGTCAGGATGGGATCATAAACAGGTGACAGGGATTGGTTTTTTTTACTCATGACCTGGCTCCTGTAAAATGCACTATTCTATTGCCTCCATCCCTCCATGTATCAAGCAGCAATTTATTTGCATCTTCCAATAAAGACTCCCATGATTTACTGTATGTAGGCCATACACCCCAAACAACAGTTCCGGAGAAGGGAAACTCAGGAAATCCATCACCAGCAGGTACAGGAGGCAGAGCTGAAATTGCCTTGTATAAATCTGAAGCCAAAAGCTCTGCTTCTATAGCATTGCACTTGTTTATCAATAGCCCTGTTTCATTGCTTCTAAATCTTATGGGCCAGCCGCGTCCCAGGCGGCGGGTTATGTTTTTCAATGCCAAAGCTATATGGATCATAGCCTCGTCCCCTGCACCATGCCCCCTGGAATCAACAAGGATTTTAAAACGATCAGGTTTTAAAAGTATCAGGGTTGTAGGTTTTTCCAGAATTCTTGAAATTTCATCAGTGATAAAAACCTGTTTCCATAACCCTGTATCAGGATCCTCATAAGCTTTACGGTGAAGTTCCTGTATCCAGGACATATTTTCCATAACTATCTTTTGGGTAGATTTTATCCGGTTTGTCATCATTTCTATGGAACAAAGAAGAATCTTGGAAACAGTATGGGGGTTCTCCAGAGTTAATTGATCCAGCAATTTGCCGTAAGCAGGAAACATAATAAGCCGGGAATCTTTCTCTGCTCTTGCATAAGCATCATATTTAGCGCTGCGGGCAAAGTCAAATTCACCAATAAAATCACCGCCAGTAAAACGGGCGATTTCAAACTCTTTATCTTCAGCATCAAACTTGTAAATTTTTATATCACCTTCCAGAAGCAGAAAAAAACGCACAGCCTCCTGTCCGGCAGAAAAAAGTATCCCGCTTTTACGAAGATGCAGAAAACTTGAACATGAAACAACTATATCCTGATCATTTGTAAACAGGGTGGAAAACAATGCTGATTTTAATATTGGCTTACAATTAATTATTGTATTATCCATAATTGTATATTGATTATATACCATAGATCATAAAAATACCAGCGGTGTACAGCTTTATTGCAGATTTTATTATTAAAAATCAAAAAGCGGTAATTGCAAACCTGCACCGTCAATATCAGAAAGCATGCGGCGTATTCTTTTTGGATCTTCTGGTCTGTCAATAAAAGCCCCGGAACTTGTAATAAAATAACGCGCCCTTTTAAGTATTACTCCCAGACGCCTTAAATTGTCAAAACCAAGGCTCTTTGAACGCCGCATCTCGATAATTCGCCTGCCTGTTTTGGCACCTATGCCGGGAACACGCAAAAGTGTTTCATAATCAGCTCTCATAATATCCACAGGAAAAAAGCCAAGGTTACGCAGAGCCCAGGCAGTCTTGGGGTCAAGGCTTGAATCAAGATAAGGTGTTTTAAAATCAAGAATCTCGTCAGGCTTGAAGTGATAGAAACGAAGCAGCCAGTCTGCCTGATAAAGCCTGTGCTCACGTACCAATAACGGCCTTGGCGACATGTCTGCTTGCGGAGAAAAATCCACGGGAATATCCGGAAGACGCGGGTCAGGAATGCCCTGACCATTAATGCCCACAGGAATATATGCTGAATAATAAACCCGGCGCAGCGCATATTTGCGGTAAAGGGCGCTTGAAAGATTGATGATGGTTCTGTCGTCTTCCGGGCTTGCTCCTACTATAAGCTGGGTGCTCTGGCCTGCTGGTGCAAATAAAGGTGTTGTCCTTAGCCGTCTTTTGTCTTCTTCATTTTCCCTTGAAGCATTAAAGGTATCCTGCATGGATGTAAAAATCTGTTCTCCTGTTTTTTGAGGAGCAAGAGCTGTAAGGCTTTTATTTGTGGGAAGCTCTATATTTGCGCTTAGCCTGTCTGCCCATAGCCCTGCCTCGCGTATAAGGCGATCGCCAGTCCCAGGAATTATTTTTAGGTGTATATATGCGCCAAACCCGGATTGACGCAGGGTTCTGGCAGTTTCAATTAGTTTTTCCATTACTATGTCAGGGTCTGCAAAAATCCCGGAAGACAGAAAAAGTCCTTCTATATAATTTCTTTTATAGAACTGGGTTGTAAGCTCAACAAGCTCATTAACAGTAAAACTGGTACGCTTTGTATCGCTGGAAGAACGGTTTACGCAATAAGCGCAGTCGTACTTACAGGCATTGGAATAAAGCACTTTTAAAAGGCTTACACATCGGCCATCCGGAGTCCAGCTATGGCAGACCCCTATGGGTACAGAATGGCCAAAGCTTTTTTTTCCGGCTTTTAAAGCTTTTTTGTGTTGGCTTTCCCCGCCAGAGGAAGTATCTCTTCCACCAGAAGCGCCGCTTCCACTGGAGGCGCAGGATGCATCATATCTTGCAGCACCAGCAAGAAGCGAAAGTTTTTCCTGTATATCCATTTTACTGCCCATTAATTTACTATACAGTTGTATAGGGTAATATGCAAGATGTAACTATTTTATGCACTATCATTTTTATTAGTTACTATTATATATTAATATAAACTTCAAAAAGGAGTATTTTATGAAAAATAATAAATATTCAAGTTTTCTATTTATTGCAACTTTATTATTTATAATGTTTTTAATGGCTTGTGCCTCATCAGTTCAGCCAAGACAGCAAGCCATACAAACCAGCCAGACAAGGGCTGCTTATAGACCTTATTCTGGTCCCCGCTCAGAAATCGTTGTAGGTGATTTTAATAACCGTTCAAGCTATATGCGTGGTATTTTTTCTGACAATCAAGACAGGATTGGCGGACAGGCCAAGACCATTCTTTTAACCCATTTACAGCAGACAAACCGCTTTATCCTGCTTGATCGCGACAATATGGAAGCAGCAAGACGAGAAGCAGAAATTCTAGGAACAACCCAAAATACCATAGGTGCATCTTATGTTGTTACAGGTGATGTAACAGAATTTGGGCGCAGGGAAACAAGCGATATGCAGCTTTGGGGTATTATAGGAAGCGGCAGAAGACAGGTTGCCTATGCTGTAGTAAGTGTCTATGTTGTAGATATACGCACCAGTCAAATAATCTATGCTGCCCAGGGCGGCGGTGAAGTAGCATTAAACGACAGGCAAATTCTTGGTTTTGGTACAGCAGCCGGATATGACTCAACTTTAAACGGCCAGGTGCTTGATCTTGCAATCCGCGAAGCAGTAGACAGTCTGGCAGAAGGAATTGATTTAGGTTTATGGAGACCCTAGTTTGAAAAAACACTTTTTACTTTACTTTTTTATGATCCTGATTGTGTTTCTTTCCGGATGCGAAACCATACATCAAAATTCCTCAAAAGGACTTTATACCTGGGGAAGTTTTGAAACTCAAATATACGGACATTTTAATGGCCTTAGTCCCACTACTCAGATACAGACTATGGAAAGGGAAAGGCAGCATATCGAATCAAGCAACAGGTCTGCTCCTCCTGGTTTTTATGCACATCTGGGGCTTTTATATGCGGAAATCGGAGACGATTATCATGCCATACAATATTTTATAGAAGAAAAAACACTTTTCCCGGAAGCTGCAACATTTATGGATTTACTTTTAAGCAGGTATGGGAGCTAAAGATGCATGTAAATACATTTTTATCAAGGTTTAAAGGTATTATACTTGTTATGGGCATCATGTTTCTGTATATGGCATGTGCAAGTGAACCGCCGCCGCCGCCGCCGCGTCAATTGAATTACCCCAATCATCCGCGAGCCATTCTGATAATGCCGCCTATAAACCGATCCATGGATATTGGCGGTTCGTCAACTTTCCTTGCTGCATCTGTTAATCCCCTGGCAGAGGCTGGTTATTATGTTTTACCAGTAACTTTAACCATGGAAATGTTCAGACAAAATGGCGTAACAGTTGCAGAAGAAGCTCATGCCATTTCTCACCAAAGATTGCATGAAATCTTTGGCGCTGATGCTGCCATTTACATAACGATAGATGAATATGGAGCAACTTATTATGTTATAGCGTCTGTCGTACAAGCCCGGGCATCTGCACGACTTGTTGACTTAAGAAGCGGTCAAACACTATGGGCAGGTTCTGGCTTTGGAGTAGAAAATCCAGCAGCAGTTACAAGCCGGGAAAATCTATTGGCAGCATTGATTGATGTTGCATTAAATCAGGTCTCAAATGTACTGTCAGACAAGGCTTTTGATGCAGGCCGCATGGCATCTCAAAGTTTATTCTCTGCAAATGCTTCTACTGGTTCAAGCTCTAACTTTATAAAATACGGTCCTTACCATCCAAGTTATGGGCCGGATTAATTTACATGACAATTAGCTTGCAAAGCTTAGTTAATTATCATAAACTTCTACACAGGAGTGGTATATGAGCAGGCTTGCAATAATAAACTCAGACCCAAAAATAAAAAAACAGGTAATATCAGCTTTCCGCGATAATCCTGATTTTGATTTGCATTTTTTATCTGATGAAGAAGAAATCCTGGAATTATTAAATTATGCTTTGCCGGAACTGGCTGTGATTAATTTTTCTGACCCTAAAATCAATATAAATAAAATAATAAACCATATAGAAAACGATAAATGGATAATAAACCTTGGAATAATAGGGCTTTTTTCCCATGAAAGTGATAAAGAAGAGGATCTACTTAAAAAATACAAAACCATAAATGTACTTACACAGCTGGAATATTACAGGATTAATTCGCATCTTGTAAAAAGCATACAAATAATAGAAAAAAACTTTCAAATTTTGTTTCAAAGGGAATTTACCAAAAGTCTTCTGGAAGGTGCATCTGGTAGCTTTATAATAGAAAATGACCTGCTTGCAGTTTCTCTTTATTCCAGCATAGGTGCTACAATTCTGGCTCAGAGAGGGCTGGTAAATCCTGATAATAAAATGCATCTCCAGATTGCTTTGGGGGAATTGATTGTTAATGCTATTGAACACGGCAACTGCGGCATAAGCTATGAAGAAAAATCAAAAGCATTGGCAAGTGGAATCTCTGCCATAGACCTTATAAGGGATAAATGCAAAGATCCGGCAATAAATGCCAAAAAAGTCATTTTAATTTGGGAAATCAAGCAAAATGAATCGATGTTTATCATCGAAGATGAAGGCAATGGTTTTGATGTAAAACTTCATATTAAGAAACTGATAAAACAGGACAAATTAAGCCTTCATGGCCGTGGAATCAGAATGGCTGCTGCTTTTGCCCATAAAATTCAATACAATGCCAAGGGAAACCAGGTTGCCATAGTTATTAAGCACGATCCCAATGTAGAACATGAAATACCCATAGGATTTTCCAGAGAGCAAATTGTAAATGTCAGAAAAGGAGATGTAGTTATAAAGGAAGGTGAAGCAAGCGATTACCTTTATTATATATCATCCGGTAATTACGAGGTACTTCATAATAATAAACCTGTAGGAAGCCTGTCTCCACAGGATATTTTTATGGGAGAAATGTCTTTTCTATTAAACCAAAGGCGTTCTGCTACAATAAAAGCCAAAAGTTCAGGAAAACTGATACTTCTTACACAGAAAAATTTTATCAAAGTAATCAGAGATTACCCTCATTATGGCATATTTCTTTCAAAATTGATTGCAAAACGCCTTGTTCGTGCCAATGAAAAGGTTTCAATGAGTAATTAAGTAAAAATATACTAAAATTTATCGAATTTAACAAAAATTCCCTTTGTCTTGCCAATTTAAAAAAAATGTTATATCATTGAATAAATAAGCTTGAAGCAATTGAGGAGTTTATAATGATTATATGCTGTGGTGAAGTCTTAATCGACATGATCCCCACTGCTTTACCAAATAAAAAAAATGCATATTTACCGCTTCCAGGGGGGAGTTCGTATAATGCTGCCATAGCCATTGGCAGGCTAGGCGCACCTGTAAGCTTTTTGGGGAAATTTTCCAAAGATTTTTTTGGCGAAACACTTTTAAAGCGGCTTACTGCCAATAAAGTTAAAGATAATTTAATAATTCGTTCAGATCAGAATACAACACTGGCTTTTGTCAAGCTTGAAAGGGGAAAAGATCCGGAATTTTCATTTTATACTGAAGGAACAGCAGAAAGAAGCCTTGCCATAGAAGATTTACCCAAATCTTTGCCAGAAGAGACAAGCTGTATATGCTTTGGTTCCATAGCAATGACCATGGAGCCATTGGCTTCTACCATAGAAACCCTTATTTTAAGGGAAAATGCACTCCAGGTTCAGGGGAAAACATCACCTGTTATTTCATTTGACCCTAATATCAGACCTTTTATGATAAAAAATAAAAACAGCTATTTAAACCGTATGGAAAAATGGATTGGAGCTTCAACAATAACAAAAATATCTGCAGAAGATTTTAAATTTATATTCCCTGGCCTTGAACCGGAAAAAGCGCTTCATAAAACATTGACCATGGGACCAAGGCTGGCCATAGGCACTTTGGGATCAAAAGGGGCCCTGGCATTGCTGCGCCGCAATGACGGCAGCCTTACCAAGGTAGAGGCCCCGGCAGTAAACCTGCCTGTACTTGATACCATAGGAGCTGGAGATACCTTACACGGAGCTTTTCTTGCATGGCTGCAATTAAAGGGAAAAATGTCCCGGCAAAGTCTGGCTGCTTTAAGCGAACAGGAACTTTATGATGCACTTTTATTTGCAAATAAGGCAGCATCTTTGGTTTGCTCGCGTCAGGGAGCTGAACCACCAAATTACAGGGAAGTAGTAAACTTAAAAACCCCGGCTAAAGCTTCCATTAGATCAAAGAAAAGCAGCTCCAAAACTTCTGGCTCAGGCAAAAAAAACCCTTCAAAAAAGCCATTGGGGAAAAAAGCTGCTCCAGCAAAGAAAAAGAAGTAAATAAAAAACCCCGCCTAAAGGGACAAGCCATTTATGGCGGGGTATACTGACCTTAAATTCTGCCTTTTTTACCTTTCTATTTTCCTACCTAACAGTAACTACTGCTGAACCAAACCTTGATGTATCAGGATTAAATGTCGCAACAACATAAAGGATTGCGGCAGTTTCATTTGCAGCTATTGTAAGATGTCCATTGCCTGTGATACTGGTTCCAGATGTTACAGCTCCTGTACCATCAGGATTTGTTCCTACCCTCCATGACATTGGTGGGTTTGGATTTGTATAGCCTTCAACCTGGGCTGTGAACTGTATATTAGTCCCCCTGTTTGCTTGAGGGGTTGAAGGAGTTACAACTACACCGCTTATTACCGGTGCTGGAGGCTGTACTGCCGGCGGCTGCGTTGGGGGTTGTGTTGGTTGTTCTGTTACCGGAGGCCTTGTTCCAGGCTGCTGCCCTGTAGGCGGCCTTGTTGCAGGAGGTTGCTGCTGTGTCGGAGGCCTTGTTCCAGGTTGCTGCCCTGTTGGTGGCCTTGTTTCAGGCGGCTGTGTTGCCTGGGGTGTGACATTAACGATTACACTGCCTGACCTTGTGGTATCAAAAGTTGAAGTTGCAAACACATAAAGTGTTGTTATGGTTTCGTTTGCAGCTATTGTTAAAAGCCCATTGTTGTTGATACTGGTTCCCTGTGTAACAGCTCCGGTGCCTGCTGCATTTGAGCTGACCCTCCATGTAACAGTAGTATCAGGGTTGGCTGTTCCTGTAACTGCAGCTGTAAATTGAACAGTACTGCCTGCATTTAAGCTTAAATTGGCAGGAGTTACAGACACACCTGTTACTGCTGGTCTTACTACAGTTACAGCAGTATTACCTGACCTAGAGGGATCTGCTGTAGAAGTTGCAATAATATATAATGTTGATAAAGACTCATTTGATGAAACTGTAAGCAGCCCGTTATTGTTTATACTTGTTCCGGGAGTAACAGCTCCGGTGCCTGCTGCATTGGAGCTGACCCTCCATGTGACTGTAGTAACAGGATCAAAAGTACCTGTAACTGCAGCGCTGAACTGGAGTGTTCTTCCCACAGCAACTGTTTGATTAGCAGGGCTTACAGCTACACCTGTTACAGTTGGAACAACAATATTAACAAGAGTTGAGCCGGATTTTTGAGGATCCACAACTGAAGTTGCAATAATATAAAGTGTTCTTAATGACTCATTTGCTGCGACAGTAAGCATTCCATTATTGTTGATAGTGGTTCCCTGTGTAACAGCTCCGGTGCCTGCAGGGTTTGAACTGACTCTCCATGTGACATTATTGTCCGGGTTATTTCTCCCTGATACAGTGGCTCTGAATTGAGATGTTCTGCCCAAGGCCACTGATTGATTTACCGGAGTAATATTTACAGAATCTACTGTAGCAACCCTTATCTGAGCAACATCTGATTGGTCTGTTTCAAGTGATATTATAAAGACATATATAATAAGTGCAGTCTCATTAACTGCTACTGTCAAAAGGCCATCTTGTGTAATATATGTTCCAGAAACTAAAGGCCCTGTGCCGTCACGAGTAGAACTGATAGACCATACAATATTTACTCCTGATGCGCTTAAACGTATAGAACCGCCAGGTATTACAGACAATAAATTATTATCTGTTCTTATACGAACAGCACTGGAGCCAAAGCGAAAACCTAAACACCCTGTAATGGTAAGTCCAATTATCACTGTAAGGATAAAAAGTCCGATTAGCCTGTTTTTTCGTTTCATAATAACTCCTATTTTAAGCGGTCGCATGACCGCTTATTTAAATCGAAAATGAAACTTTGTTTCATTATAACTCCTATACTTATTTATATCACTGGAACATCTCAATTTCCCAGTCTTAATTCTGCACGGAACACAACCTGCCCTTTATTGGCTTGAGCTGCTTGTGCAGACTCACCTTTCCTGCGGCCTTCATAGGCAAAAGCATAAGAAGGAGAAGCCGGATAATCTTCTTTGTAATCAACGGATAAGGGGCTGTTTTCTATTGAGCATGAATAAAGCTCAATGTTTTCATTTGCCTGGATTTCTCCCAAATAATTAATGTCAAGCCGCATCTGGGAAGCATTATACAACAGATCAGGAGCAGTCATGTCCTGTATCCACTGGACATAACGAACATTATTCACATGACCGTAATAATCTATATCAGAATATGCTGCCTGTCTTTCTCCGTACAATGCAAGCTTATCCCTGGAAACTAGCCCTGCCGGACCTGACAATAAAGCATCAAGACCATGGTTAAGGGGAAGTTTTTCAGTTACAGCTTCTACACGCAAGGGTCTTCTTTTTTCAAGGTCTATAACAAGCCAACCGCTTCTACCGCGTACAAGAGCCTTGTCAGCAAGGGATATGTCATAATCCCTTAAAGCAAAAAGTTTCTCAGGCCCCCTTGGCCAGGATCTTATTATTATATCTTCCTCATACCCGGGCCTCTGTTCCATAAATACAGAAAGACGCGATAACAGCCAGGCCTGCTTATTTTGCATCATAGCATCCCGCCCTACACCCAAAACAGCTGCATGGCTTATGGCTGCTTCCTGAAAAAAAGCAAAAGCTGCACATAAAGTCAGCCTGTCAGAGCAATCTACATTGCCAAAACGTAATTTAATTTTTTCCTGCCACAGATTCATTAGAATTAAGTATATTGGAAAATGTGAAAAATGGAAAGTGGAGAGTTGAAAATTGAATAATTGAGAGAAGAAACAGGCTGGATTAAAATAAAAAAAAAATGTATTGTAATTATTGAGGAGTTCAAGTGGCAAAAGAAGAAGCAATAGAAGTTGAAGGTATAGTAAGGGAGGCTCTGCCCAATACCATGTTCAGGGTAGAATTGGATAACCAGAAAGGACATCTTATTTTAGCCCACCTCTCAGGTAAAATGCGAAAGCATTATATACGAATTGTTCCCGGCGACCGTGTCAGGATCGCCTTATCCCCATACGACCTTACAAGGGGAAGGATAATCTACCGGGAACGTTAAGATTTTAACAAAACCCAGGTAGCCCCGCCTCCTCCCCTGGATGCAGAACTGCGTCCGCTTATACCGGCAAAAGGACATCTCTCAATAAACTTTCTGCTTAAATCCTTTAGTACACCTTCATTTTGGGAATGAAGCCCCTTGCCGTGAATAATTAAAATTTTTTCAAAACCTTTTGAACGGCTTTTATTAAAAAACTCTTCTAGGTTTATCCAGGCTTCTTCCTGTGTCAGACCGTGGAGATCAATGATTGCATCGGGTTTTTTTGCCTGTAATCTTTTGCGTTTGCTTTCCCTGCTCTCTGTCTCAAATTCTTCATCTTTTATAAAAAAACCCTTGTCTGGTGTACGTCTGTCCCATTCATCAAGAATATCAGCGAAATTCATATTCCCCCCCAATATACCTCAATATACGATTATTGCTTCTGCCTCGACCCAGCCGGATCTGCCATCCGCAGATTCTACAAAACTCCACGATGAAGCAGAAGATAAAATACGTACAGCCTGGCCTTCTTCAAATTGGCTGCTGATTGCTCCGGCTGAATCAGGCACCCGAAAAGCGTCCGTATAAGTCAAAACTGCAGAACGGCCGGCTTCTTTATTACCAAAAAAACCGGCCAGCCCTGCATAGATTAAAACGGCTCCTATCCCTGCTGTAATTATTTTTATTATTATATGTATAAAACCCTTTAGAGGATAAAAAGTTACTAAGCTTTCATCAGGTACAGCTCTATTATTATGTCTAAAACTCCTGTAAAGCATACGGCAGAAAAGCAGTACAAAAAAAAGTCCGCCAATAATAAAAGACAGGTAATAAGGAAAACTCCAGTTTTCATCTTTAGTATCGCTTAGTCCTATTGCTTGTTCCATTGTTCTTCGCAACAAAATAAAAGAAGGTCCAAAAGCAGTATCCCTTTCTTTTGAGCGTACAAGAGCAAGAGCCTGCGCATGCAGCCCCTGTTCCCATAGGTCTTGTGCCTTTACGGTAATATTACCATAGGCTTTGCGGAAAAGGGGAAAAACATCCTGGCTTGACTGTATAAATGGAATATGATCTCTTTCATGTACATAAGCATCCAATAAAAGTGCTTCATGCAGAGCCTCATCCTTTGATGCAGATACGTTGTCAATAATGCGTACTGCTCCTGAGTTTTCCAGAACAGGAATAAAAAGAGAGGGTATTTCAAGGGTTTCACCTTCGATATAAGTTCTTAAAGGGCCAAAAGAAAAATCCAAAGTGTCAAGCGGTATAATCCTTATTGGATAACGTATAACAGCATCTGTGGTACTATATATGGAAGGCTGCTCTTCCATGATAAACCTTTCCAATACCCTGCCCTGAAATATAGACCGCGGCTGTGGTTTTGCATTATCCCAGTTATGGAGGGCCAGTATTATTTCTGATTCAATGCCGCTTATAAAAAAAGAAAAAGTATTCTCCCAGCGCAGATATGGCAAAGGCCTGGCTGCTGTGTCTGTCATATCCGCAACCCTCAATAAAAACCGGCTTGTTGCTGCGCTTCTGCTGCCAACAGAAACAGAGAAAGGCTCCAAAGTAAAATTCCCGGCTTGACGCAGGTAAAATAAATATTCTATATATGTCCAGACACTGCTGCCAACATCTTCTTCAGAACCAGGTACAGCATGACCTAAAAACCATGTGCCTGAACGTACCCGCTCAAGCTGTATGGATTCTGGCAAGCGGGGAGCCTGGACAATTACATCCTGTGTATTTGGGTGATCAACCATAATGGTTAATGTCCAGGTTTGGCCAGCCTGTGGGTTATCCGGATAAGTCTCTGTGTTTATGCCAAGTGAAGTATCCTGTGCTGTTAGCGGGAATGCAATAAAAAAAAGCAAGACAAAAACTTTTAGTTTTAATAATCCGGCCATATTGGGTCTGTTTCTCCCTGCCATTCATTTCTCCATTGCTCCTGGCTTTTCTCGCGAATATAATCAAAAAGGGTTTGGGTTTCCTGCTGCATTAAAGCGCCATAAGCTGTACCGGAACTTAATCCCTGTGATCCTGAATCCTGCCCGGATGTCTCATTTTGATTCTGCCTTGAAACTTCCAAAAGACTTAATTCCAGATTACGTTTTGCATCAATACGGCCTGGATCGATTTCCAAAGCAGCTTTGAATGAATCTGCTGCATTCTTAAAATCCCCGTGTTCAAAATGTATAATACCAGTATTGAATCTTACACGATAAAGTAATTCAGAATGGTTTTCTGCTTGATTATTGGCTTCAAGATAATTTTCAACTGCAAAAAAACGTTCCAAAGCAGCATCATTCTCATCCAGGCTGGAATAGCTTAACCCAAGACCGTATTCTGCATAGGCAAAAGCATCTTCATAATCCATTGCTTTAAAATATGATGAAATAGCATCGTTGTAATTATGTGATGAACTATGATAGTTGCCTTCCATAATAAAAAGTTTTCCCTGTAAAGGCGAGCAGGATAAAAAAAACAGCGGGAACACACAAAAAATTAACGCAGCGCTGCTCTTTGAGTTTTTTCTTTTAAAAACAAGGAAGCGCGAGAAGCATAAACATATAAAAGCCAAAAACAGAAAAAACTGCCAGCGTTCTATTGGTTCACGGCGCTGCTCTCCTGGCAGCTCTGAAGCAAATGTCCTGTAAAAATCCGCAAGAGTAGCAGCAGCATCATTACGGTTTGCATCTATATATATACCGCCAGCTCTTATTGCAGCATTAATTAATACTTCTTCCTGCCTGTAACTGATTACCTGCATTCCGCCTGGATCAAGGAGATAAGCTTCCTGTGCAGCACCTGCTTCTACGGGTACAGGCGAGCCGTTATTCGATCCCAAACCAGCTGTGCTTACAATAATACCAGCCTCGTTTGCCCTGTTTAATGCTGAGTCCAAAGCCCCCTGATGAACTTCACCGTCGGTTAAAAGGATTATGCCCCTGCGCCTGTTCATGTTATCCCTGAACGCACTGCTTGCTGAGTCAAGCAGGGACTCAAGATTTGTTCCCCCGCCTGTAAGTATGGAATCATCCATGCCTGAAAGCAGGGCAAAAACCGCTTCTGTATCATAGGTCAGGGGGATCAAGAGAACACCCTGCCCTTTCCCCGCGGCTATGGCATAACGTATATTGTCAAGGTTTGCGCATAACTCATACGCAAGCTCTTTGGCTCTTTCAAGCCTTGTGATGATATTGTTTACTCCGCTTGAACTTAAAGAATCCGGAGCGTTCATACTGCGGGAAATATCAAAAGCCAAAACCAAATCAAGGCCGCGCCTCATATCTGGTCTTAACTGAAAACCCCAGCTTGGACCTGACAGGCTTAAAACGGTACATACTGTAAACAAAATAAAAAACAGATCGGATAAAATTATGCGGATAAAATAAAATCTTTTTATATCATTCCTTTGTTCTTTTGGTATGGATGCGGTAAGAAAACTTATTCCTTTTACGCGTTTTTTTCTTCTAACAATCAAATCAAGTACAAGGGGTAAAATGAGTACAAACAGAAAAAGAAAAAACGGTCTTTCAAAACTCAAACAAAAGCCCCCATTATATATACTCTAAAAAAACGTGAGATCAATATAAAAACAAAACCTGTAAATATAAAGAAAAAATGGAATGGCTCTTTATGTACAACATTCCCCTGGCGCCGGACTATCATTTCAGTCTCATCAAGCTGCTCAAAAGCAGTCCTAAATGCTTCTGCTGAAACAGCCGGTATAAATATCCCGTTACCGCTTTGCGCAAGACTTATAAGTGATTGAACATCATATCGCGAGTCAAATGTTCCTGTGCGCCTTAAACGGCTTACAGGATCAATATAATCAATGGGAACCATACCGCTGCTTCCCACTCCTATTACCCATAACGAAACACCCATGTCAGCCAGAATTGCAGCAGCTGTTTCCGGGTGAACAGCACCGGCATTGTTTTCGCCGTCTGTGATCAAAACTACAATGCGGCGCGGTGCTGTTGACCTTGATATATGAAAGGCGGCTATGCCAAGACCCATACCCAGAGCAGTACTGTCTCCAAGTTCTCCTATCATAATACTATCAAGACGGGAGAAAAACGCTTCCCTGTCAGTCGTAAGCGGAACAAGAAGAACAGCCTCCTCTCCCACTGCTGCAAGGCCAAGACTGTCAGAAGGACGGCGCATGGCAAACTCATGGACAAGGTCGCGGGCCTGGGCAATACGGCTTCGGCCGTTCATATCAAGGGCAGCCATGCTGGGGCTTACATCAATAACCATTATAATATCAGCTCCGCGGTTAAGCCATATAACCTCGTTATACGATACATGCGGGCCCGCGACCGCGATAAGCAGAAAAAGAATACCTGTTATTTCCAGGACATAAAACAGCCTGACAATAAAGCTTGAATTATCAGGCGGTTTAAAGGGTATACCGCCGGGCGGCCCAAGGGGCTGGTTAAGTGTAAAAAGGGGTTTAAAAAATTTACGCAGTATAAAAAAACAGGGAATAATTATAAATAAAAGAAAAATAAAAAAAGGTCTATCAAATGCAATACTCATGATTCCCTCTCTGCCTTTAGAAAACCAGAAAAGAATTTTTCAAGCTCATCTGTTATTTGGAGTATATCGTCTTGTCTTAAGGATCTGCCGGAAAACCTCATGATGTCCCAGCTTTTAAAAAGCTCGTGGAAAAAACCAGGACTGGGTGTACCAGGAATTGCCACAGAAAGCAATGTAAATTCATAAGGGGTCAAAACACAGCAATCAAGTCCTGTAATAAAGCTTAAAAACTCACGGAACTCTGCTGCCAGAGCAGAAAATGTTTCATCACGTTTTTGCTGCCCGACTCCGGCCTTATGTTCGCGGAGAAGCTGTATCTTTTTTTCAAGAGAAACTAAAAATCTTCGCTGCTTCCATTTTCTTTTTAAAGGATTGATAATGTGAGAAAAACGAATAATAAAAAATGAACCCAATATAAGACATAAAAGTAATGCCCCAAGTCCGCCGTATACCATTAAACCCGTACCAGGAACAGTTAGAGGAAGAGCAAGCGGAGAAAGCACCATTGTATCAGGAGTCAAAATGGAAGCAATGGTAAATTCAATATTAAAAAGCATTAAAGATTCTGATGTACTTGAAGGAATTGCGATTGGGGGCAGAATAAAGACACCGGGTGCAAAAGAAACAAAATCTATAAACAGCCTGATATTGGAGCCGCGTCTTTCAAGTTCAATTCTTTGTATTACAATATCATCCATTAAAAACAAATTTACAGGCAGGTCCTCCCTTGTTTCTAAAATAAAACTTTGAGCATCAATAAAGGCAGAACCCAGACTTACAACAAGACGTCCCCTGTCACCTACATAAACGGTCTGGGGAACAAGATAAACTTCTTGAGCTTGATAATAATGTAATGCTGGTTCCAGTTGTTGAGCCTGAATAAAAGAAGCAGAAAAAAAACATACCAAAGCCAGAAGGAAATTCAAGATTCCCTCCTGTCTCTCTTTCTTTTAAAAAAACCTGCAAGAACCGCTGCAGTATCATCTGTTGTTGAAAGGTTAAGAAACGTTATGGCTTCCCGGCGCATGATAGTCTCGCAAAGATTCCGGCGTTCTTCGTGCCAAAGCTTCCATCCGGAAAAAAAGCCGGCAAAAGGCGGAGAAAAAACAGTTACTCCTGTTTCAGGATCTTCTAGAGCAAAAAAACCTTCTTTGGAAAACTCTTTTTCCATGGGACTTGAAACTCGTATGGCTATTACATCGTGGCGCCGGCTTAATTCACCAATTTCATGTTCAAAGCCTATTGAAAGAAAATCAGAAATAACAATTATTAGGCTGCGTCGTTTTAAAAGCCTCCCTGCTCCTTCAAGTGCAAGGCCAAGACCAGTACCTTTTTCCAAAGGCCGGTTTTCAAGGCCAGCGCTTATAAACGACATGGTATGCTGTCTTCCCTTGCGGGGCGGAAAAACCCTCTGGATTTTTTTATCAAAAAATATCGCAGAGAAGCGCTGGCCTGACCTCTCTGCGGAAAAAGCAATAAGGGCTGCGGCAAGGAGTCCCTGCTCGTAAAGAGTAGATGCACTGCTGCTGCCAAAATCATCTGAGCTTGTTGAAAAGGCTGGTGTATGCATGGAAGCAGAGGTATCAAGTATAATACAGACCGTCATTTCCTTTTCTTCCCTGTACATTTTTATATAAGGGATACCAAAACGGGCACTTACATTCCAGTCAATGGAACGAGCATCATCTTCAGCCTCGTAACGTCTTACTTCGTCAAACTCAATTCCCTGACCCTTGAAAATGGAGCGGTAATTTCCAGAAAGCATATCTGATGCAAGCCCGCGGGCAATAAGCGGGAAAGGAGCTATCTTACGAAGCAGTTCACTTCGATCCATTTTACATATCCTTGTAAAAAATTACCTTATCAGGGCATGGGAAGCAGCGAGAGTATCCTGGAGATTACAGCATCAGCATCCAGACCATCAGCTTCTGCCTCGTAGGAGAGCACAAGTCTGTGGCGCATAACAGGAAACGCTGTTGCCTTAACGTCTTCCGGGATCACATAGGAGCGGCCTTCAAATAAAGCCCTGACACGGGAGCAACGGCACAGTGCAAGTGAAGAACGCGGTGAAACCCCAAAGGCAATGTATCTATAGATCCCTTCACGTAGAGGGTTATCCCGTTTAGGTCTTGTTGCTGCACTTAGGGAAACAATATACTGCATGATTTTGGGGTCAATAAAAACAGCATCAGCAGCTTGTCTTAATACTTCAAGTCTTGAGTAATCCAGCACCTGATTAAGGGGTTTGTGTCCCTTGTTATTAACCGAAGAAAAAGGAAGGCCAAGGTCTAAAACTTTTAATTCCTGTTCCGGACTTGGGTAATTAACTTTAAGTTTTAATAAAAAACGATCAAGCTCTGCTTCTGGCAGGGCATAGGTACCTTCAAGTTCTATGGGGTTCTGTGTTGCAAGTACAAAAAAAGGATCAGGTAAGGGGTGGGATTTTTCGCCTATGGTAACCTGGCGTTCCTCCATCGCCTCAAGCAGGGCTGACTGCACCTTGGCCGGAGCGCGGTTAATCTCGTCAGCTAAAACCAGGTTTGCAAACACAGGACCGCGGCGCACAGAAAAACTGCCTGTACCCTGATCCCATACAAGGGTTCCTGTTACGTCCCCTGGCAAAAGGTCAGGTGTAAACTGTATACGCCTGAATTCCAGGCCGCTGATTTGAGCCAGGGCTTTTACTGCACGGGTTTTTGCAAGCCCTGGTACACCTTCAAGAAGTATATGCCCGCCGGCAATAAGGACTGTAAGGAGGCCGTCTAGCATCTCTTCCTGACCTATGATTTCTTTGCTCAATTCAGTGCGGGCCTTGTCAAGTACATCCAAAGCAACACTGAAATTTGATGCTGTAAGTTCTTGTTCATACATAATACCATTGTATACTGTTATTCTATTTTATTATAGACAGTTGACTTGAGCGTCATTTTTAATATATAAAAAAATATGAACCAGGAATCTTTAAACCCATTAGCAGCAGAACTCAATGCTGTTCTTTCAGAAACCATTGCCGGAAGGCTTATGTCTCCTTTGGGCAAACGTCTTTATTTTCCCAAAGGCATAATCGCACAATCTGCTGAAGCAAAAAAATCAGCCCATTTTGCCAATGCTACAATAGGCATGGCCTACAATAATGGCAAACCAATGATCCTTTCTGCCATAACAGAAAGCATGCCAACACTCAGTGCTGACCAGGCTGTTGCATATGCTCCTACAGCCGGTGTTGAACAGGTACGCCAGGAATGGAAAAAACTCATTCTAAATAAAAATACTTCACTTAAACCTGACAATATCTCTTTGCCGGTTGTAGTATCAGGACTTACATCTGGTCTATCATTATTAGCTGAAATTTTTCTTGCAGAGGGCCAAAACCTTATAACAAGCGATCCCTGCTGGGATAACTACAGCCTTATATTCAAGGAAAGAAGAAACGCCAATCTCCTTGAAATTCCTTTTTACGGAAATATCCGGGACACTGCATTCAATGAATGCGCATCCATCGAATGCGCATTCGATGGATTGGATATAGAAAGAATCTCAAAGGAAGCGGAAAAAGAAGCTGAAAAAGGGCAGCTGCGCGTACTCCTTAATTTTCCGAATAACCCGTCAGGCTACTCGCCGACAAAAGCAGAAGCAGAAGCCTTGGCTGCCCTTTTTCTGAAGATCGCAGAAAAGGGCACTGATATTCTGGTATTATGTGATGACGCATACTTTGGACTTTTTTACGAAGATAATATTTATGAACAATCCATATTCAGCCTTTTGGCAGACCTTCATCCCAATATACTTGCAATTAAAATAGACGGCCCCATAAAGGAAGATTTTGTATGGGGGCTTCGAACCGGATTTATAAGCTTTGGTTCCAAAGGCCTTGAAGAAAAACACTACACAGCACTAGTGACAAAGCTTATGGGTGCAATAAGGTCTTCCATTTCCTGCGCCAACACTCCGGCACAGCATATTATTATAAAGGCTCTTGAAGACAAAAGATCCAGGGATGAAAAAAATAATTTCCAGGATATACTTAAAAAACGTTATAAAAAGGTAAAACAGTTCCTTGCAGAAAACCCAAACCACCCCAAACTTAAAGCTTTTCCTTTTAATTCCGGGTATTTTATGAGCTTTAGCTGTAAAGATGTATCAGCAGAAAAACTGCGTCAGACTTTATTGAACGAACATGGTATAGGTGTAATTGCATTGGGAGAAACATGCCTTAGGGTAGCCTTCTCAAGCCTTGACGAGGAAAATATTAACCATGTTTACAAGACAATTTTTGAGACAGCCTTAAAGGTCTAACCAGCATCCTCTATAAGGTTTTTCATAATATATTCCCGGCGTTCAGGAGTATTTTTTCCCATGTAAAAGTTTAACACCTGAGGTATTGTCTTTAATGTGCTTATGGATATAGGTACAAGGCGTATATCATCTCCTATAAACTGGCCGAACTCTTTGGGGCTTATCTCGCCAAGACCCTTAAAGCGTGTTATCTCGCTGCCAGAGCCCAGTGTTTGCAATGCTTCGTTACGTTCTTTTTCATTATAACAGTAACGGGTTTCTTTTTTTGTCCTAACACGGAAAAGCGGGGTTTCAAGTATATATATACGTCCTGCTGTTACAAGTTCTTCAAAATAAGAAAGGAAAAAAGTTAAAAGAAGATTGCGTATATGGAAACCGTCAAAGTCAGCATCAGTTGCAATTACAATTTTCGCGTAACGGAGTCCTGACACATCTGTTTCAATGCCAAGAGCCATCATCATATTATAAAGTTCTTCGTTTTTGTAAATGGCGGTTCTTTTTTTTCCGTAAACATTTTCTACCTTGCCGCGAAGTGAAAAAAGTGCCTGTGTCATTACATCACGACTTGAAACCATTGACCCTGCCGCAGAATCACCTTCTGTAATAAATATCATGGTATTTGATCCGGCTTTTCCGTCTTCAAGATGGTACTTACAATCTTTAAGCTTGGGGATCTTTAACGCGATTTTTTTTGCAGCTTCGCGCGCTTCTTTTTTTACAGCATTAAGCTCTGTCCTTAGGCTTTCGTTGGCAAGGATTTTCTGCTCAAGCTTTTTCCCTGCTTCTACATTTTTATGCAGCCAGTCTTCTACAGCTTCCCTTGTTTCCTGGACTATCCATGAACGTATATCTGTATTACCCAGCTTGTTTTTTGTCTGGCTCTCAAATACAGGATTTTTTATTTTTATTGCTATGGCAGCAATGGTGCCTTCCCTTATGTCTTCGCTGCGGAAATCCTTTTTATAGTAGGCCTGTATGCCTTTTAGAAAACCTTCCTTAAAAGCAGATAAATGACTCCCGCCGTCAGACGTAAACTGGCCGTTTACAAAAGAAAAATATTCCTCACCGTAATTATTTGTATGGGTAAAAGAAAACTCAAGCTGCCCACGGCCGGAATGTTCTCCCTTGTAATACCCCAAAGGATAAAGATAAGCGTCTCCGCATTCTTCGCTTAACAGATCCAGAAGCCCGCGCTTTGACATATATGACTGACCGTTAAATAAAACTGTAAGGCCTGTATTAAGATAAGTATAATTTAAAACACGGCGTTCTATAAATTCCGGATTAAACTCATAGTCTCCAAAAACTTCCTTGTCAGGTGTAAACTCCACATATGTTCCGTTCTTCTGCTTTTCGCCTCCCTTTATCTGGGACATCTTACCCTGGCGATTCGATTTGAGCTTACCCCTTGCAAATATAGCTTCTGCAAACTTTCCGTCACGCACTGCTATGACACGAAAATGGGAGGACAGGGCATTTACAGCCTTTGTCCCAACGCCGTTAAGACCGACCGAAAACTGAAAAACATCATCGTTAAACTTACCGCCTGTATTTATAATGGACACACACTCTACAAGTTTGCCAAGCGGAATACCGCGGCCGTAATCGCGTACTTTTACAGTACCGTTTTTGACAATAACATCGATCTGTTTGCCGTTCCCCATGATAAATTCATCAATACCATTGTCTATAACTTCTTTTAAAAGCACATAAATGCCGTCGTCGGGATTTGAGCCGTCACCCTGACGGCCTATATACATGCCTGTACGCAGACGTATATGTTCCAGCGAGGACAGGGTCTTTATTTTTGATTCATCATAGACCATGTCATCATTTTGGACAGCTTTACTTTTAGTTGCTGCTTTTGTCATTTTTGCCTTTTTCTTTGGTTTTGACTTTGACATTTTTTCCTTGTAATTCCTTTATACGTGCTTCTGCATCAGCAATCTGCTCTTCCATTTTAATTATTGCAGCTTCTGAATCAGCAATACGCTGCTTTTTGTCTTTAACCATTATGTTAAGTTTTGCAATTTCTGATTTTTCAATGTCAATCGCAATATCTGTTTTGGTTGTTGCAATTTGTTCATCTGTAATTTCAATTGATTCTTCCAAAGCAGCAATTTTATCTTCAAGGTCATGGTCAGTCTCTGTAAAATGGGTTAAAAAATAGTCTACCCATTCTTCTTTTCGTATACAGGAACCAAAACGGCGATGAACCTTGTTTATTTCTTCACGGGCTTTTTTAATAAGTATCTCAAATTCAGAAATACGGCGTGCTGGATTACCTTTTCTGTCAATGGCTTCCGCTGTTTCCCTTCGCTCTGTTTTAATTTTGACAAGTTCATCGTTAAGAGCGTTTACATTTTCTCTTAGTTCCATTCCTTTATCAGATAAATCTGCTGCTTCAGTATTACTGATCAAGCCTGCTTCTTCAGGGCTTATGCTGCTTGAAGAAAGATTTTCAAGGTAAGAAAAAAACCGTTCTCCAACAGACTTGCAAAACTTATCAAGGGTTGCTTCGCTTTTTGTCAGTTGTGCTTTTGTAACAATGCTTTTTACGCTGTTTGTCAGGCGATTAAAAAAACTTCCTTCAGAATTATCCAGTTCCTCTATCTTTCTTTGCTGAAAGTCAATTTTAAGGGAAATATCATTCATTTCCTGTTCAAAGTCTGAAGTAAAGTGTTCAAATCCCGGGTTTGAAAGAATAAGCCGTCCAAGTTCAAGGTTTATATGGGAAATTTCCCTGTTTTTATCATTTTTTTCCTGTTCCTTGCGGCTTATTATTGCTTCGATTTCACCCAAATGATGTAGATCTGCCTCTACTTCCCTGATACTATCTTCAGAATCTTTAATTTCATTTAAAAGCCTTGTTTTTTCTTCATAAAGGAAAGAAGGATTATCATCTTTTTCTGAACAAAGACCGGTTATTATTTCTTCCTCTGCTTTTGATTCAAGACTTTTAAATAAAGAAGCTCCAAGTCTTTCATAAAGACTATCCAGCATTTCAAGTGTATTGTTTTTTCTTGCTTCAAGTTCTCTTAGATATTTTTTTTTGTCTTCCATAAAATGTATTATATACTATTTATTTAATTTTGAAAACACATAAGATCATTTTTTAATTTGAAAAAGGCTAACAATCCCGGAATTTACTTATTCTCTCTGCCTGGGCAGATGCTTCGTCAAAATCACCGTTTAAAAGATATTCGTCCATTGATTTTAATAGTTCTTTTATTTTATGGGGCCAGGCTTTTCCCCTTAACTCTATAATGGTATCTTTGGCAATTTTTAGATCAAAACTGCCAAGAGCTTCTTTTATGGTAATCATTTTATCGCAAAGATAATCATAATCAACATCTATAACAGATGCATCCGGTGCTTCCCTTGGCTTTAGTTTTTCGATTACTTCGCGCAATTCTTTTATAAACATGGTGGTTTTAGATGATAAAATCAAGCTGTCATTTTCATGTGCTGCGCGTTCAAGTTTTCCTGCAAATGCGGAAAGGTTTGCTTCATTTATATTTGCCAAAGGAACTTTTATTCCATGCATGTGACTGATATATTGTTTTAAATCATTATCATTAAAAGCTCCATCTAAGACATTGTCTTGAGAGCTGTATTTTTTAACAATGGAATCAAGTACAGCCAATGACACAGAAGCTTCGCGGGAAAAAATCTCTGCAAGATGCGGGTCTACAAGCGGTTTCTTTGTGTTTTGGCTGACCAATCCTTTTTTGGCTGCAGCTCCCTTTATTGCTGCTTCTATAACATGCGGCGGCTGTTTGTCGCGTATAAACTTGTTCAACACAACATTGAGCTGTCGAACATCAATGGGTTTTGCAATAAAGTCATCAAAACCTTTATCCAAAAATATATCAGCCTGGCCTATTGCTGCATTGGCAGTCAGTGCCACTATGACACCTTTATAACCCAGTTTTCTTAAAGCCAGTGTTGCTTCAATTCCATCCATCCCTGGCATCATATGATCCATAAATATAATATCGTAAGTATTGCCTGCTTCAATTTTTTCAATTGCAGTATACCCAGAGTAAACAGAATCTATTTTAAGTTCGTATGGCATTAAAAGCCCTCGGGCTACGTATATATTTGCTTCAACATCATCAACAATAAGTACACTGCCGTAGGGCATTGGTTCACGGGTTATCTGAGTGCGCTTCATATGCGCTTTGGAACTTGCACGGAACTTCATCAAATTATCTGCAAGTGTTTTGCCAAGCAACTCCGATTCTACCCTGCCCTGCGGCAGTTTTATTGTAAATAAAGAACCTTTGCCGTATGTACTTTCTATGGAGATCTCTCCATTCATCATGTGCAGTAGTTTTTTTACGATACTCATGCCAAGGCCTGTGCCTTCTGTTGTACGGTTAGCTCCCATGTCAAACCGGGTATACTCTTCGTATAATTTTTCCAGCTGCTGTTCTGTCATACCCTGGCCTGTATCGCTTACACTAAATACTATTATTATATTACTGTCTTGTTTATCAGTATCACCCACGTCGTCTTCTGCATGCACAGACAACTTAACCCTGCCTTGTTCTGTATATTTAAATGCATTGGAAAGCAGGTTATTTAAAATTTGTTTTATACGAAGTTCATCTCCTATCAAGGACAAGGGTAACCTTTCATCTGCATATAATTCAAATTCTATTGGCTTTGACCCAATCCTCATAAGATTAAGCTGTACAGCATCGTTTATAAGGCTTGCGGTTTCGTATTGTTCAATAAAAAGCTCCATCTTTCCTGCTTCGATTTTGGACAGATCGAGTATGTCGTTTATAATTCCAAGCAGTATATCACCGGATGTATAAATTTTTTCAAATGCTTCCCTTGTACTATCGTCAAGCGTTTCATTTTGAAGCTGTATTTCGGTTATACCCAGAATTGCATTCATGGGTGTGCGGATCTCGTGGCTCATCATACTTAGGAAATCGCTTTTTGCCTTGCTGCCAAGCTTTGCCTGTTCAAGCGCTTCGTTTAATGCCTCTGTCATAAGCTTTGTTTCGCTTATGTCCATTAACGCGCCGGCAACTCGCAGGGCATTCCCGTTTTCATCGCGTATTGTTTCACCTGATGCACGGAAATAGGAATACTCATTGTTTTTCTTCAACATACGGTATTGTATGTCATAAGGGGTAGAGCCCGATGTATCCAAAAGATGCCTCTTTAAAGCATCAAGTACATTATCTTTTTCGTCCGGGTGGAGCCGGTTGCTCCAGCTTGAAAGCAGATTGGGAAAATCACTTTCATCATTGAACATGAGCATATGCCTTAGTTCATCAGACCAGTTAAATATATTATCAGGATTTACAGGATCATCCTGCACAACTTCCATATCCCACAGGCCTATCTTTGTACCCTTGACAACAAGACCCAGTTTCGTCAGCTGTAATTCATTATTGATAATTGTATTTTTTGTTTCCGTTATATCCATCAATGCGCCTGTAATGCGCGTGGCATTGCCCTGCTCGTCCCTGAAAGACCCGCCGTAAGCGCGGAAGTAACCGTACTCGCCGTTTTTCTTCATAAGCCGGTATTCTTTTTCGTAAGGGGTCTTGCCGGTTTTATCAAGCAGATGCTTTACAGCATGATTAAGTGTTTCATATCTGTCTTCGGGGTGAAGCCGCATACTCCAGCTGCCCATCACATTTGGAAAATCGTTCGCGTCATTATACCCCAGCATATGCCTTAATTCATCTGACCATATAAACTCATTGGCAGGGTTTGTAAAATCATCGTTCACAACCTCCATTTCCCATAACCCGATTTTTGTTGCCTGAACCACCATGCGCATTTTGGCAAGCTGCAGCTCCAGATGGTCAGAAGTTTCGTAGAGTTTTACGACTATGTCATTGTGAATCATGGCATTGGCAAACAATAGACCGCATGAACGCAGGATATTGACCTCGTCTTCTGAAAAACCGCGGTACTTGCTGTAATCATCAATACAGCATATGCCCCAGAGCCGGTTCTCAACAAAAATCGGTATAACAAGTACAGACTTGCACCCGTAGGAGCTCAAAAAATCCCTGTCTTTGGGCGGCAGGTTTAAAAGCGTACCTTGTATGCACTCCCCTTCTGCGAGTCTTTTTTCCCAGTCCTGTGTAGCGCTGTAAGGGAAGCTTGTGGCAGCTGCAGCAGGTGTTGTAATGTTTTCTGCAGTCCAGTAATGCTTGCAGACAGCTGTAAGTTCTCCGTCTATAATCTCATTTTTCCAAATTTCTACACAGTCAACATCCACGCTGCGTCCGATAATCTCCATGCTTTTTTGAAATGATTCCTGAAATCTTTCGCTGCCTTCTTCCATAAGAAGTACGCTTGCCACACTGTTTACTGCACGCAAAAGATTGTCGCGGTGTTCTAACTGCTTCATCATCATTGCACGTTCATCGATATGTTCTTCGCTACATTCTTCGATATGTTCTTTTATATGTTCGCCGGCTTCTTTATTATTAATATTTTGATCCTTCATAATTAGCTTTTACTGCCTTGAACTGTTCGTTTTCCTGGGAGAAAACTTCTGCTATGGCCGGGTCAAACTGAACCTCGGTTAAATCCATGATGATTTTTAAAGCTTCCTCGTGCGGGAATGGCTTTTTGTAAGGTCTTTCTGTTGTAAGAGCGTCGTATACATCGATGATTGCCATGATCCGGCCCTGCAGGGAGATCTGTGTGTTTGCAAGTCCATGCGGATAACCCTTGCCGTCCCAGCGCTCGTGGTGATGTCCGGCAAATAATTTGGCATTGTTTAGAAACTCAGCATCACCTGATCTTTCTATCATTTGGTCAATAAGCCGCTCGCCTTCCTGGCTGTGTGTTTTCATTATTTCAAATTCATCATGAGTAAGGGGGCCTGGTTTATTCAATATATTATCCGGTATGGCAATCTTTCCAAGATCGTGCAGCCTGGCAGAGGACACAATGGAATCAATATTCCATTCCTGGATAATGTCAGTATATATTTTACGTTCAAGCAGGGCTTCTATCAGCATTTTAACATAAACAGTTGTGCGGGCAACATGGCCGCCTGTATTTGCATCACGGCTCTCAACAACATCTGCCAATGTATACACAATGCTGTTTTTAAGGCGCTCAAGCTGTTTGGTGCGCTCCCTTATCAGCTCGTCGATCTGCAAATGATATTTTATACGGTTAAGCAGGACAGGCTCTGAGAATGGCTTTGTAATAAAATCAACTGCTCCAAGCTCTATGCCTTGAGCTTCTTTTGCTGGTTCTGTCAGACCTGTTAGAAAAATTACAGGTATATTCGAATATAATTTATTGGCTTTTAAGCGCTTTAGAGCTTCAAACCCATCCATTTCCGGCATATCTATATCAAGCAGAATAATATCAGGAGTGACTTTTTCCAGTGTTTTAAACATTTTTTCTGCTGAAGACAGCGTTATAACCCTGTAATGGTTCTCCATTGCCTTTTCTGCCATTGAGAGGTTTGTGCTTTTATCATCTACGACAAATACTGTTTTTTGCATATTTATCCCCTGTTTCAATCCATTTTTTTAATATAACTAAATTCTAACTGTAAATGATCAGCTTGACAATACTCTTTTTGCAATTCATCATGTAAAATTACAGTAGAATTACATAGGAGTTATTAATGAGTTATTCAACAGACATGATTAAGAACTTTGCCATAGCCGGACACGGAAGCACCGGTAAAACAAGCCTTTTTGAACATTTGCTTTTTGCCGGAGGTACTATCTCAAAAACAGAGACTGTTGATTCCGGTAAGACTGTAAGCGATTCTTCTCCTGAAGAAATCGAAAGGAAGATCTCAATACATCCCAGCATGGCTCATGTTGTAAGGGCCGGCAAAAAGATAAATATCTTTGATACACCTGGTTCTTCGGATTTTACAGGAAGCGTTATCACAGCGTTTAGAGCCGCGGAATTCGTACTTTTAACTGTAGATGCTTATGTGGGAACCCAGATTGAAACAATAAAGTTATGGCGTAACCTGGAAGCAGAAAAAAAGCCAAAAGGCATTTATATTGTAAAAATGGACAATGATCGTGCTGACTTTAATAATGTCCTTAATGATATAAAAGAAAAATTAAAGGCAGAACCAGTACCTGTTATAATACCCATGGGAAACGGCTCATCCTATAAAGGTGTAATAGATTTATTGAAAGAAAAAGCATTTTTGGTTCAGGGAGACGGGTCTGCCATAGAGTCTGAAGGAGCTATCCCTGATGAATTTAAGGATCAAGTCGCATCATGGAGGGAAAAGATTATAGAAGCTGCAGCTGATGGCAGCGATGATCTTATGGAAAAATACCTTGAAAACGGAACCCTTAGCCCTGAAGATACCAAAAAAGGATTTGCAGAAGCTCTAAGCCAGGGCAAGATACTCCCTGTTTTCTGCGGCAGTGCTTATAAAAATTCCGGCCTTCTTCCGCTTCTGGATTTTATTGCAGATGTAGCTCCTGGTCCAAAAAATGCAAAAGATACTATACTTGACGCAGAAGGCAAAGAACAGGATATTGCCCTGGATTCATCCAAACCATTGGCAGCACTTGTAATAAGAACAAACTACGATCAGTTCTCGGGCAGGCTTTCCTGGATCAAGGTGATATGCGGTAAATTGAGTGCTGATTCAGAGATCTATAATGCAACTGAAAGCAAAAAAGAAAGAGTTGGAAAACTCTATATCTGCCAGGGAAAGAAACTCGAAGAAGTAAGGGAGCTCAATGCTGGTGATACCGGGATTATAACAAAATCAGCGACATTAAAGACAAATGATACAATTACAGCCGGGGATGCAAAAACTAAATTTATGCCGCTTAAACTCCCGGAACCTGTTCATTCAATAGCAGTCAATGCTTCTACAAAAAAAGATGATGACAAACTTGGCGAATTCCTTGTACGGGCTGCAGAAGAGGACAAGACCTTCCGCTACCTTTTTAATGAAGAAACAAAGGAAAGGGTTATATCCGGCATGGGCGAGCTTCACATTAATATAGTGCTTGATAAGATAAAGACAAACCAAAAAGTCGAAGTAGAAACCCGTGTGCCGCGTGTCGCTTACAGGGAAACCATTACCAAAAAAGCAAGCGCAGAATATACTCACAAAAAACAGACCGGCGGTCATGGCCAGTACGGCAAGGTTGTACTGGAGATAGGCCCTCTTGGACGTGCAGAAGGTTATAAGTTTGAAAATAAAATATTCGGCGGTGCAGTTCCCAGAAACTATATACCTGGTGTTGAAAAAGGCATAGCAGAAGGCATGGCGCATGGAACAGTGGCTCAATACCCGACAGTTGACGTGGAAGTAGCCATAGTTGACGGTAAATACCATCCTGTAGATTCATCAGAACTGTCATTTAAACTGGCTTCAAGGAATGCATTCAGAGAAGCCATGCGCCAGGCAGCTCCTACCCTGCTTGAACCCATAATGAACCTTACGGTCTTTGTGGAGGACAAGTATCTGGGAGATGTAATGAGCGATCTTTCAAGCAAACGCGGACGCATTCTTGGACAGGATTCAACAGGCGGTATTGCGGAAATAAGGGCAGAGGTTCCCCAGTCAGAGCTGCTGCGCTATTCCATTGACCTGCGCTCCATTACATCCGGTACAGGCTCTTTCAGCGTTGCCTTTGATCATTATTCGCCCATCTCCGGCCGCATTGCAGATGATGTTATCAAGGCAGCTGAAGCCTTCAAGGTTCAGGAAGAGGACGAATGAGAGTTATTGTAATTTTATCTCACAGCAGCATGGAGAACACAGAGAAGGGATGGGAATAAAGTTCAAACAGCTATTGGCAGAGGTCTTATCTTTTTAAGCTCCGCAGCAATAGAATGTTCTGCCTCCTTAAGATCATAGGCATTTTGAAGATTAAGCCAGAAATCCGGACTGTTCCCTAATAACCTGCCAAGACGCAGAGCCATATCAGGTGATACTGCTTGTCGCTCGTTTACCAAACGATTGACTGTCAT
>Ga0099364_10002542_pt1 | contig 29019 bp, 27 predicted proteins | sample TergutTh196P3_FD_73070 | JGI IMG/M metagenome (GOLD analysis project Ga0099364, IMG submission 73070) | Microcerotermes parvus P3 segment gut microbial communities from Pointe-Noire, Republic of the Congo - Th196 P3 | ecosystem: Host-associated > Arthropoda: Insects > Digestive system > Gut ...
GAGAAAGGGCGGCGTCTAACGGGCGGTTTGGCGTAATGGCGGCAGTAGCCCCGCAGAAAATGCAGTGCAAATGTGAAAGTTTGTACCCCGCAGGAAGTTCAGTGGAAGCCGCCACTACGCCAAGCCGCCGGGACGTTAGCAGCAAGTCTTGGCGACAGTGCAACAAAAAAGAGCTGTGAGTTTTTCACGCATTTTGATAAAAAAGCAGCAGAAAATTTGCGTGGTAAAAATAAAACCTTTATCTTTGCGTGAAATTTTCACGCTAAAAACAAAGCAATATGTTAATAAGATTTATAGCTAAAAATATTTATTCGTTCAAAGATGAAACGGAGTTTAATCTTTTTCCCAATAAAACCCAAAGACTTCAACACCACAAGGTAAAATGCGGGGACTTTGAATTTCTAAGGTTTAGTGCCATATATGGTGCAAATGGTTCAGGAAAATCTAATTTAATCAAGTCAATAGCATTCTTAGAAACTTTGGTTGAAGAAGGTAAATTGCCAACAGAAACTGACGGCTTAAAGTTTAAATTAAGTGATGAAAACTTACAACTGCCAACCTCTTTTGGAATAGAGTTTGTTGCTGAAAATAAAGTTTATTATTATACTATTACTTTCAACGAAGATAAAATTTTACACGAGTATTTAGCAGAAAGCAACAAAGAAAGTGATAGTTTAATATTTGAACGCACTTTTGATTCTGAAGTTCAGAAAATAGAATTTTACAGCGATTACTATAAAACTGACAAAGAAAAACTTTTTGCAGAAGTGCTCGCAGAAAAATTAATTCAAAAAAACGAACTGCTAATAACTTTTTTGAGTAAAAAATATTCAGAAGATTTTAAATCTATTCGTATAGCTTTTGATTGGTTTGATGAAACTTTAGTAGTTATTGCTCCAGATGCCAAGCCAGCAGCAATTGCTCATATATTGGACAAAGAATCTGCAATCAAAGAATTTGCCAACAAGTTCATTCCGAGTTTAAACACAGGGATTTCTGAAATTCAAATTGAAAAGAAAAGATTTGATGAGTTTATTGGCAATGACAATACTCAGGAAATAAAAAGAATGATAGAAATACTAAAAAAGAATCCCAATAGTTTTACAACTTTAACGCATAATGAAACAAATGAAGAAATTGCTTTGGCTCACGAGAATAATGAAGTGGTTGCCAAAAGGATTGTAACCAAACACCAAGATTCTTTAGGTAACAACTCAGATTTTACAATTGGGCAAGAATCAGACGGAACAAAAAGGTTAATTGATTATATCCCAGCTTTTCAAGGAATTATCAACGAAAGTAAAGTTTTTGTAATTGATGAAATAGAGCGAAGTATCCACCCAATGACAATAAAAGAAATAATGACAAAGTTGGCATTAGATGAAAATATTAAAGGGCAACTTGTTTTTTCTACGCACGAATCGAACTTGCTTGACCAAAATATATTTAGAACAGATGAAATTTGGTTTGCTCAAAAAGATTGTGATGGCTCAAGCAAAATATATTCTTTAAGCGATTTTAAAATCCACAATACTATAGATATTGAAAATGGATATTTGAAAGGGCGATTTGGTGGTATTCCTTTTTTAGGGAACTTAAAAGACTTAAATTGGTAGATTATGGGATATTTAAGTCGAAATAAAATCTACGCAAAAGTAGAGCCATTCAAGGACGCGAAGAAGATTTATATTTTCTGTGAGGGAGAAAAGACGGAAATAAATTACTTCAAATTTTTTCAAGGATTTGCCTCGAATATAGATATTGTACCGATTCCCAATGATAATGGAAAGTCTGACCCTGTAAAATTAAAAGAAAAAGCCGAATCTTGTATAGAAAGTGGTGCCATAGATATTTCAAAAGAAACTGAAGACGAGGTTTGGTTTGTTATCGACACGGATAGGTGGAACGAAGGGAATAAAATTGAGCTATTAAAAATATTTGTGCAAGAAAAAAATGAATCTTATAACGGATGGTTTGTTGCACAAAGCAATCTCTCGTTTGAGATTTGGTTATACTATCACTTTAATTCAGAAAAGCCAAAAGAAGAAGAAGTTGCAGCTTTTGCAACTTTTAAGGAGTTTGTTGCAACGAAAATCAAAGGAGGTTTTGATAACAGAAGTATGCCATTGGAAATTCAACAAGCAACATTAAGTGCAGAGACAAATTTTGAAAGTGAGAATGGACAGCCTAAAATATATTCAACAGAAGTATTTAATCTCGCAAAGAAAATAATCCGATTTACAAAGACACAATTTGACCAATGTTTGGCGGAAACGACAAAATAGACCAGCTGCTAACGGGCGAAATTCTATGTTTCCCTCCAAATAAAAACTATTAAAAAATCATAAATTCAAGCAACTTTATCCAAGTGTTTGTAATAATCCACTTGATAGTGGCAATGAATGTGAGGTAAAAGGAAAATTTTCTACCAAAAAAGGAAAAACAGTAGAATTATCGTATAGAGGCATATTGAAATAAATAACAAAACTTTCCGTATGAAATTTGCTCATACGGAAAGTTTTTTTGATTGTTATTGTTTTGAAAAAATATTTGTACCTTTGTGTGTTGATTTAAAAGTATTTTGATATGGAAAAACAAGCATTAAATAAAGCAACCAGCGACAAAATAAGTTTTATCGCATTTATCATTCCCGAATTTGCGTCAGGATATAAAATGAGTATGCAAAAAGCATATCAGTATCTGAAACAATTTGGCGGAATTGATTACCTGTTTAAGCATTGGTGGGCATTGCACACCGATAATCCTTATTGGGCTATCAGAAGTATGGCGCAGGTTTGTCGTAATAATGGAGGATATTTGCGATGATAGTATTTCACGGCAGTTATACGAAAATAAAAGAAATAGATTTGTCAATGTCTGTTCCTCGTAAAGATTTTGGCAAAGGTTTTTATGTAACAAAGTTTCGACCACAAGCAGAAACTTGGGCAAAACGCATTGGTGCTGAAAATAATTGCGAAGGTGCTGTGACCGAGTTTATTTTCTACGAAAATGCTTTTATTGACGGCACATATCGTGTCTTGCGTTTTGACAGGTACGACGAAAATTGGCTTGATTTTGTAACATTAAACCGTAGAAAGGATTCGCCAATTCCTGCCCACGATTATGACATTGTAGAAGGACCTGTGGCAGACGACCGCATTTCTGAAAATATCACGAGATATATTAAAGGGAAAATCTCGAAAGAGAAATTTCTATCAATGCTTTCGCGAGAAGAACCAACACACCAAATTTGCTTTTGTACAGCCAATTCATTGTTAATGCTCGAACTCAAAGATAATAGCAACGATATTGATTACGAAGTGTCAGAAATTGCAGGAAAAATTATGGAACAATTAATTTTCGACTTCAATTTTGACGAAGAAAAATCCGCTGATTTGTTTTTCTCTTCCGCAACTGTTGCAAAACTTTCCGACACGGAAACCGAACTTTACAAAAAAGATTGGACTAAAATCTACGAACTCTTAAAACAAGAATTGAAATAACGAGAGTGTGCAAATGCTTGCGCCCAACGAGCAGAATCCTATGTTTCCCTCCAAATAAAAACTGTTAAAAAATCACAAATTCAAGCGACTTTATTCAAATATTTGTAATAATCCACTTGATAAGGTTGCTTGTTTTTTTACTATCGCAAAAATTCTGTGTATCATCTTGTTTATTTTTAGCAAGAAGTAGCGAAGACGCTACGCCGAACGGGGGGAGATGACATTCGTCGACTAATTTCTATGATAAAAAAATGATTTACCCAATGAAAAAAACATTTGTCATATTAATAATTGCAGCATTTTTCACAAGTTGCAGCGCAAAAAAAAACATTGCTGATATTGAATATATATCCTTTTTGGATATTTGTATGGATAGTGTAGGCAAACCTTGCGGCGCAGTCGTTATTGACGGCAGAATTGTAGATGAAAAGATAACAAAAATAGACAAAAACGCCATAAAAGAAATGAGTGTTTTACAAGATATGTATGCTACATTTTCTAATCCAAAACCTGTGTTGCTAATATCAACACACAAAAAGAAAAAACTTAAAAACATAGGTTATGATTAAAAATGCCAAACTTATTATGACAGGCAACATTATAATAATACTTTGCTATATTTTTTACACTTCCCCCCCCCCTCGGCTGAGGCTATAAAAAGAAAATGAATGTTTGGACAAGGCTATGCCTTGTTCGTATTATTCAAGCAGGTTCTACCTGCAAAAAGCAAAGGCAAAAGCCTAAATGGATAGAACAGACGAGGCAGAGCCTTGTCTGAGCGAGGATAGATACGTGTATTCTAACGTTAACTGCAAGCGGCGGACAGCGAGGCGCATTTTGCAAGCGAGAAAAGAGCGTAGTCGGACAGTGTGGCGCGTGCGGACAACGAAAGAATGAAATTGAAAGTTAGCAATAGGTGGAAATTTTAATAAAAAATGTAATGAGAAAGTTAATGTTATTTTTTGTGTGTATTTCACTTTTTTGTTTTTACGGAAAAGCACAAATTTCAATACACACCAATCAAGTGGAAAGGTTTCACGACCTTATGAGATATTCAGAGGAAAAAGCAGGCGGAAAACTTAATTGTAAGCGTGCTAATGAAGTCGAATTACAAGTTATTTTCGATAAAAATGCTAATGATAGCAGACTGAATGCGCTTATTGACAGTTTGTTAAATACAAGCGTGTTGTATTCGCCAGAAGTCATAAAGAATGTTAGTATTCGACAACTTAAAGAGGCAAAAGGAAAAGAAGCATACAGAATTGCCCTTACTATTTTTCCCGATTTTTGTATGGATATTACAGCAGGAATGACCTCTATATGGATGGATTATTGGAATAGCGAATATAGGTATCGCACCGACAATATTGTTACCCAATTGAAAACTAATAAAAATGAATTAATTGAAATCATAGAAACAGAATGTAAGGCGTTATTGCCCGACGGTGCCGATATGAATATTGAGATTAACATACATATTATTGTTGACGGAAACAGAGGTAGTTTCCAATTTGACAACAACGCTATGATGGATATGGCTTTTGGAGATTTTGGAGATTTTTCTGTCTTTGTCAATGTGTTGAAGCACGAAATGCACCACGCTTATTACGGAAAATGGCTTGCCGAAAAAATGTCGAACAAAGAACGCAACGAAATTGAAAATTATTTCTACGAGTTTCAAAAAAGTTTTCTGTTTGAAGGAATTGCTCAACGCTACACACACAAAGACCTAAGTGCTGAAGTCAAACAAATGTACGCTAACAAAGAATTGATAACCGAACTTTTTGACGAATGGATTTCGTTGATTAGAGAAGTAAAAGGAAATTCTCCATTAGAAGCATTTTCGACATATCAAAACAATGAATTTGATAGTGCTGTTGAGCGGTTGAAAAAATACTATCCGGGTAACAAAGATTCGATAGAATACCCACACCGCCCCAACTTTACATACTATTTGAGTTACAACATTTATAACTCTATATTTGAAAGTGGCGGACAAGAGAAATTAAAATACGTTATTGAAAATCCCGATAAATTACTTTTGGTTTATAACGAGTTACATACTAACTCGGCGGTTGTTCCTAAAATTCCCAATGATATTGTAATGTTATGGCAAGAGAATTTTTAAATAACACAAACAAAACGCCAGCAGTTAACGGGTTTCGCGCAAGCGGGGGCGTAGCACCGCAGAAACGGCAGTGCGATTTCGGAAGTTTAGCACCCGCATGAACGGTAGTGGAAGCCGCCGCTGGGACGTGATGCTGCGTTAACTGCAACCGTGGGACAGCGTCGGTGTATTTTGGAAGCGAAAAAAGAGAGAGAAAATTACGAAATAACACTGTTTGATGTGAATTTTTGAAAAAGTACAGCAAAATTAGATATGATATTTTTGAAAAAATATTTTCAGTTTGGTGCGAATATTTAAAATAAATCACATATATTTGCCCCGAAATTCATAAATATGTGAAATATGACTTACATAAAACGCAATATAGACAAGGTACTTCTGTCGTGGAGAGCGGACACAGACAGAAAGCCGTTGCTTATAAGAGGGGCGAGACAAGTCGGGAAGTCTTCTTCAATAGAACAATTTGGTACTACTTTCGACCACTTTATAACCGTCAATTTTGAGAAAAACAGGAATTTACACACCTTATTTGACGGAGATTTAGATGTAAAAGAAATTTGCCTAAAACTTTCCGTACAATTTAAAATGCCGATTGTACCCGAAAAAACGTTGCTTTTTTTCGATGAAATTCAAACTTGCCCCAATGCGATAATGTCTTTGCGGTATTTTTATGAAGATTACCCCGAACTTCACATCATTGCAGCAGGCTCGTTGTTGGTATTTGCACTCGAAGAATTGCCTACTTTTGGCGTTGGGCGTATTGACAGTTTATTTATGTATCCTTTTTCGTTTCAAGAATTTATGTTTGCTTGTGGCGAAGAACTTTTGTGGAATGAGGTTTGTAAATCTTCGCCCGAAAAACCACTATTTCCTGTTTTTCACGGGAAAAGTTTAGGTTTGTTGAAAAAGTTTTTAATCATTGGCGGAATGCCTGCCTCCGTTTCTAATTTTTTGAAAAACAATGATATACTGCAAGTTCAAAAAGTGCTTGACAGGTTGATTTTATCATTTCAAAACGATTTTGCGAAATATAAAAAGAAACTGCCGACATTGATTTTGCGTGAGGTTTTTGAAGCGATTGTAAAACAAGCAGGCGGAAAATTTGTCTATTCAAAAGCAGCGGAAACAACTCAATACAACATAAAGAAAGCGGTTAATATGCTGATAATGGCAGGTTTGGTTATTCCTGTGGTAAACAGTTCGGCAAATGGCGTGCCACTTGGGGCGGAAGCCAATCATAAAAAAACAAAAATGTTGTTGCTTGACACAGGCATTTTTCAGCGATTAGTGGATTTGGAACTTTCGGATTTCCTCTTTTCCAACGACTTTGAAGTTATAAACAAAGGCTCTATTGCCGAGCAATTTGTTGGATTGGAACTTATCAAAAACTCATCACCGTACACATCTGAAAATCTGTATTGTTGGACACGAGAGAAAGAAAAAAGTCAAGCCGAAGTAGATTATGTAATACAAAAAAACGGAAAAATTGTGCCAATAGAGGTAAAATCGGGAAAAAGTGGAAAAATGCAAAGTATGCACTTATTCCTTGCCGAAAAACAATCTGAATATGGTATTCGCACTTCGCTTGAAAATTTCACGAAGTACGACAATATCCGAGTTTATCCGTTGTATGCGATAGGGAATGTAAAAACAGAAACTAAATCCTAAAAATAGTAACACATGAAATTTTCATTTTTATTTTTAATGCTATTCGTTATTTTGGGGACGAATTTTTATGTTTTTTTCCGCCTTTGGCACATTATTCCTGCGGATAAAACCTTGTTTTTGATAACAGCAGTTGCGCTTGTGCTGTGTTTTTTTCTGGGATTTTTGGGCGGATATTTTTTACCTGCCGGCATTGTTACTGTTGCCTATCGTATCGGAACAACGTGGTTTTTCATTGCGCTATACTTGTTTTTGATATTTCTTGCGCTCGATTTGCTTCGCCTTGTGCTGCCGATGCAACGAATATTGTTTGGAAATTGGTTTACACTTGGTGTTTTGACGATTGCGCTTACCACAGTTTTTATTTATGGATATTTTCAATATTGGAACAAATCGCGGGTAGAATTAACCGTTTCCATCGGAAAAAATATCAATCCGTTGAAAATTGTTGCAATCAGCGATTTGCATTTGGGCTACGGTATCGGTAAGACAGAGTTGGACGAATGGATAAGGCTTATTAACCGCGAAAATCCCGATATAGTCCTCATTGCAGGCGATATAATAGACAATCATACCAAACCGCTCGTGAAGCAAAATTTTACCTCTTCTTTCCAAAAAATAAAATCGCGCTACGGCGTATATGCTTGTTTGGGTAATCACGAATATATCGGTGATTTCGACAAAATTTCCGGCTCGCTTGATTTTCTGCGCAGTGCAAATATTACCGTTTTGCGCGATACGGCAATGCTGATAAACAACGAATTTTACCTTATCGGCAGAGACGACCGCAGCAACCCGCAACGCAAGTCGCTTGCCGAGTTGCTGTACATGCTCGACACCACAAAACCTCTCTTTCTGCTTGACCATCAACCATTTAATCTCAATGAAACAGAAGAAAATGGTATTGATTTGCAATTTTCGGGACACACACACGGCGGACAACTGCCGCCAGTCTCGTGGATTACCAACTTGATGTTTGAGGTTTCGCACGGTTATTTGCGCAAAGGCAACAGCCATATTTACGTCAGCAGCGGCATTGGCATTTGGGGCGGCAAATTCCGGATTGGCACACAATCGGAATACGTGGTGATAGAGATGCAAAATCAATAGTAGGTTGTATATTTTCAACCAATATTTTTTGCAAGCCAGCGTTTCGCCTCATCAATAGAAATTCCTTTTCTACGAGCGTAATCTTCTAATTGGTCGGCGCCGATTTTGCCAATATAAAAATACCGCGCCTGTGGGTGCGAAATAACAAATCCGCATATTGAGGCATTGGGGTGCATTGCGCCGTTTTCGGTGATGGAAACGCCGATTTTTGATAAATTAAGCAAGTTATCCAATTGGAAAATTATTGATTGGTCGGGCAACGAAGGATAACCCACCGCCGGACGAATGCCTGCGTATTTTCCTTTGAGCATGTCTGAAATGCTTATGTTTTCGTCAGCGGCAAAACCCCAATATTCTTTGCGGATTTTTTCGTGCAGCCACTCTGCTGCTGCTGCTGCCAGGCGGTCGGCAAGCGATTTTACGAGCAAGGCGTTATAACTGTCGTTTTTGTGTTCAAATTCTTCTGCAAAAGCCTCAACTCCGCTCACAGAAACGGAAAAAACACCGATGAAATCGTTTCTTGGCGAAATAAAATCGCAAAGCGACAGATAATTTCCTTCACGTGTTTCTTGCTGTCGAAGTGTGGGAATAAATAGATTTACATGTTCTGATTTTGCGATTTCTATTCCTTCGTTTTTAGAAACGGCAGGAAAAAAACCAACTATTGCCTGTGCGGATAATCGTTTTTTATCGACAATTTCCTGTAAAACGGTTTTCGCATCGCGAAAAAGAGAAAGGGCTTCTTTTGCTTTTTTGTGCTTGGCAGCATCAAATTTTTGCAGCCATATTGTTTCGCAAGAGGCACAATTACATGCTGAAGCAATATCCTCATAGTTATCAACCAAATCCCACGCAGAGAAAAAGAAACGCCAATCAATGTATCGAAGCAATACGTTTATATCTATTGTTTCGATGTGTTTCGTTCCTAAAAATCGTGGTATGGCGGGTTGGTAGGGCATTTATATTGACATTACAATACAAAAATACAAACTTTTCCCCAAAAAATTAGAACACACACAAAAAAATTCCGTATTTTTGCCCATGATTGTTTGAAACAAATTCTTAACTTTTGTGCAACTAATTTTTCTCTGTTTATGCAAAAAAGCAAATTAATTTTATTTTTTCTTATCTTTTTTATATCCGGCGCACATTCTCAATTGTTAATTGTTGATAGTTTCAAAAAAGACTACACTTTGCTTTCCAATTATTCGATGGAAACAAAGACTTTTGAGCAAATGCTGAAACGCTTTGATGACAGAGCAACCCGAATGAAAACAGACCAAAACAAAAAAAGGCAAAAGTTAATCGAAGAATACAATCTTAATGCTATCAATATACTTAAAAAACAGGATTCTTTGTGCTTGTTAATGTATAATGATTTACTTACACTATACGTAAGAGCAATTACAGATAAGATTGTTTTGGCAAATCCGAAGCTACAAGGGAAAAAATACGAGGTATTCGTCAAACGTTCCGATGTGCCCAACGCTGCCAATCTGGGCGAAGGGGTGTTGTATGTGGATATGGAACTGATTCGCAGGTTGGATTATGAATCGGAATTGGCTTTTGTGATAGCGCACGAGTTGGCTCACGATTTTAAAAACCACGTTTTTACAAGTATGCTTGCTCATATTACGTTGGAAACGGACACAGAACATAACAAAGAACTTAAAAAAATTTCAAGGCAAACATATAACACCAATCAAGCGTACGCAGACTATTTGAATAAAGTGTTAGCCCAAAAAAATAAATATTCCAGAAAAGATGAGTTGGAGGCAGATGCGTTAGGATTGCAATTTTTTATAAATACCGGTTACGAACCTTCTGTTGCAACAAAAACATTGGTAAAACTCGACTCGTTAGACAAACCGATGTTTAAAGAACCATTGAACTATGCTTTGTTTTCTTTCGACGATTTGCCTTTCGACGAATCGGTTTTGTACGAAAACAATAAAAACTTGAATTGGAAAGGAAATTTGGATTACGAAATTCCTGATTCGCTAAAAACACATCCCGATTGTAAATTTAGAGCAGAGACTTTGCAAAAAATTATTGATGCAAATGAAGTTTCGACTTCAAAAAAATACTACGACAAACCGCTATTAGACATTAGCAATCAATCTGCATTTGAATTGATTTTCTATTATTATAAATTTGGCTGTTACAGCAAATCGTTGTTTGAAGCAATGGCGCTGAAACAGATTTACCCCGAAAATGTGTATTTGAATAATATGATAGCGGCAAATTTGTTTCAAATATCCGAATCGTTGAAAAATCATACTTTTTCAAAAACGGTTGATGTAGCAAAAATTTCGCACACAGAGGCTTACAACCAGTTGTTGCGTTATTTGCACCAAGCCTCTTTTTCGGAATTGAACAAATTGGCTCGAAAATATTATGCTGAAAACATCAAGCCTGTTGCCGAAAATAATCCGCTTGCCGAATATGTCGCTGTGTTGTTCAAAATCAGAGATGCTGTCGACAAGCAAGCACAGGAAAAACTGAAAAAAGAATTTAATCAGAAATACCCAAAAGCAATATATGCGTTTAAATTATAACTAATCATAAAATTTTTATAAACTCTAAATTAAACAAAAAAAAATGAAAAAGAAAATTTTGTTAGCAACATTGCTAATCAGCGTTTTAACGCCACTACAATTATTTGCACAAAAAGCCTCTGTGCAAAATGTCAAACAGGTTTTTTTGCGAAACATCAACGCTATAAAAGAAAACGATGAAGTAAAAGGTTACGTCGCCCTTTATCTTCTCGACAAAAAAAGCAGCAAAGAAAACAATTTCAAATTAAACATTTGGGACGCTAATTTAACCTTAAAATACGATATAAATATCGTACGTCCCGTAGACCCTCTAAAAACCGGTTTGATAGAATCTTCTTTCAATGATGAAACTTTTTGTTTCGCGTTTTTCAATTACAAAGATAAAAAATTGGAGTATATTATGTTCGACCAAAACGGAAAACGAACCGGCATGTATACAGTGCCCGTAAAATCAAGTTCGGAACTTTCTATGTATGTCAACGAAAGTGCGGCGCCAGCCTTGGTAGGACTTCCGAATGTCGGTTTTGCCCGCTATGGTTACGACCCTGCAAGCAAATATAAGAAGTATGTGGTAACCGTGTTCGACAAAAACGGACAAAAAAAATGGTCGACTACCTACACCGGAAAAGAGAAAAACAACTACACTTTTGCTTATCCTATCGCCCAGGACGAAAATGTGTTGGTTACTGCTGTGATGGTGCGCGAAAGTATGCTTTCTCAAAAAGTATCAGAACATTTTTTGAAATTTCACGACTCTGCAACAGGAAAAGAGCTTTTTAAATTGGACAATAAAAGGGGAAAATATCAATATTCGGTTTCTAACGTAACTTCCGAAAATGATAAAATATTTATTTACGGCGAATATTTCGACCTCCAAGATAATATTATTAAAGACGACAGCAAAGGTTTGTTTGTGCTTGTTACCGACAAAAGCGGAAACGTCCAAAAAGAAAGTTACACAAGTTGGACCGAAGACATTCAAAAAGCAATGCCAAATGCGATGCTCAACGACCAGGGCAAACGAGTGAGACTTTCTATGCAAGATATTATTAAAACTGCCGACAATAACTATTTCATCGTTTGCGAACAATTTTACAGAACTGCCGATGCCGCAGGAATTGCAGTTAATATGTTAGGGGGCAAGGCAGCTTTTACAAAAATTGTACTTCAAGACTTGATAGTATTGGAATTCGATGCCGATTTCAAATTCAAAAAAGGAAACGTGGTTAAGAAAAATAAAACAAACGTAAACCTTCCGGCAGGACTGGATTTTTATGGCGCTCCGTTTGTTGCGTTTTATCTCAAAGCAACAGGAAAATTTGATTACGCCTTTACCAACGAATCGGCTGATAAAAAAACATTTAGCAGTATCTATGTAAACTACGACAAAGAAGCCGATAAAGGGGGAAAAAAAGTGATTGGGTCCATGTCTTACAACAAAGACAAAGAATTTGTAGAAGACAAAATAAATCTAACGTCAAATCCTACCATATACATTGCTCTCCCTGCCAAAGCAGGTTATGTAGCCATTTTCGAATATTTCGCTAAAACAAAATCAGTTGACTTCCGTATGGAAAAATTGAATATGTAATTGAAACATATTTTACCTAAACTTGAAAGTCAATTTGAGAAAATTGACTTTCAAGTTATATAATAGCTTCTAATTTAAACAAATAACTCTTTTTTGTTTTTTTTTGCTCCTTCAAAATCAACAAGCGCCGATTTCATCGAATGTTCTTTCCTTAATTGCTCGTATTCTTCGCTTATTTGACAAATAAAATCTTCCTTTTTTATTCCCAGCAATTTCGATAAAATAATTATATTTTGCGAGGCATCTTTTATTTGTATTACCGGCGCGTTGTAATTCGGTGCGATTTTAATAGCGGTATGAATTTTCGAGGTCGTTGCTCCGCCAACCAAAAGTGGAATTTGCAATCCGGCGCGTTGCATTTCGGAAGCCACACGGCTCATCTCCTCTAACGACGGCGTAATCAATCCGCTTAACCCAACCACATCGGCTTTTTCGCGAATAGCCGTTTCTACGATTTGTTCGGCAGTAACCATTACGCCCAAATCAATTACTTCGTAATTGTTGCATGCCATAATGACACTCACAATGTTTTTCCCAATATCGTGTACATCGCCTTTCACCGTAGCAATAAGGATTTTGCCTGCTTTGGCGCTTTTTCCTTGTAAATTTTGCGCTTCGATAGTGGGTTGCAATATCGCTACCGCCTGTTTCATTGTGCGGGCGGTTTTTACCACTTGCGGTAAAAACATTTTTCCCTCGCCAAACAATTTTCCAACAACATTCATTCCCGCCATCAGCGGTTTTTCGATAATTTCGAGCGCCGAACTGTAAACGGTCAATGCTTCGGCGAGGTCGGTTTCCAAATGCTCGGAAATCCCTTTTATTAACGATTGTGTCAATCGGTTTTCTAACGGCAAATTACTCCACTCATCGGCTTTATTTTCTTTTTTCTCGTGCGATAAATTTTCTTTTATTGCGGTTGCTTTTTCTATCAAACGTTCGGTGGCATCGGGACGACGATTTAGCACCACATCTTCGCAAAGTTGCAACAATTCGGAAACCTCACCCGCGTCTGTGCATTGCGAAACAGTTTGGGCTTGTTTCCCTTCTCCACAGGGAGAGGGTGGCAGTGAAATATTGTCATATACCTGCAACGTTCCCGCATTTACAATTCCCATATCCATGCCCGCATTTACGGCATGATACAAAAATACGGAGTGCATCGCCTCACGCACGCTGTCGTTTCCCCTGAACGAAAATGATAGATTACTTATGCCGCCGCTTACTTTGGCGTAGGGTAAGTTTTCTTTAATCCATCGCGTAGCATTGATAAAATCGACTGCATAGTTGTTGTGCTCTTCAATTCCGGTAGCGATTGCCAAAATATTCGGGTCGAATATAATGTCCTGCGGAGGGAAATTCAGTTTTTGTGTGAGTAATTCGTAGGCTCGTGCGCAAATCTCTATTTTGCGTTCAAAAGTGTCGGCTTGTCCCTTTTCATCGAATGCCATGACCACTGCCGCTGCACCGTAACGCCGTATTTTTTGCGCTTTCATCAAAAAATCGGCTTCGCCCTCTTTTAAACTGATGGAATTGACAACGGCTTTTCCCTGCAAGCATTTCAAGCCTGCCTCTATCACTTCCCATTTAGACGCATCAATCATAATCGGCTGTTTCGCAACATCGGGCTCGGACATCAACAAATTTAGGAAATGTACCATTTCCGATTTTGCATCAAGCATTGCATCGTCCATGTTTATGTCAATAATTTGCGCTCCGTTTTCTACCTGTTCGCGGGCAATAACAAGGGCTTCATCGTATTTTTTTTCGTTAATAAGCCGTAAAAATTTACGCGAACCGGCAACGTTGCAGCGCTCGCCAATGTTGGTAAACCTCACCCCCGACCCCCTCTCTTTTGGAGAGGGGTCGGGGGTGAGGTTTTGTAACGGAGAGGGGCTAATATCGTATAATTCAAACACCTCCAACCCCGCCAATTCCATAGCCATTGATTTCGGTTGCGGTTTGCGCGGTGTTTTCCCCTCTATTAATCGACGGTATTGGGCAATATGCGCAGGCGTAGTTCCGCAACAACCGCCGATAATATTTACTAATTGCTCGTCGAAATATTCACGAACCTGCTCTGCCATTCGTGCCGGCGTTTCGTCGTATTCGCCAAACTGATTGGGCAAACCGGCATTCGGGTATGCGCTTACATAGCAGGAAGCGTGAGCCGAAATTTCCTGCAAATAAGGTTTCAGGTCTGTTGCGCCAAACGAGCAATTTAAACCAACCGACAATAAATCGGCATGCGCAACCGACGCCAAAAATGCCCGGATACTTTGTCCCGAAAGCGTGCGTCCGCTTTTGTCGGCTACGGTTGCCGATAACATTAACGGTATTTTTTTACCCGTTTTTTGCATCACATCTTGGGCGGCAAAAATAGCCGCTTTTGCATTGAGCGTATCAAAAATGGTTTCTATCAACAAGGCATCTACTCTGCCTTCTATCAATGCTTCGATTTGTTCCGAATAAGAAACCGCCAATTCATCGAAGGAAATACTTCGTGCAGCGGGATTATTTACATCGGCTGACATAGACGCCGTTTTGTTGGTTGGTCCGATGGAACCGACTACAAAACGAGGTTTTGAGGGATTTTGGGCGGTGTATTCGTCGGCAAGACTGCGGGCAATGTGCGCTGCCGCCAAATTTATCTCGCGCACAAATTTCTCCATGCCGTAATCTGCCATTGAGATGCTTTGCGCATTAAAGGTATTTGTTTCGATAATATCGGCGCCGGCATCAAGGTATTCGGTTTGAATAGCACGGATAATTTGCGGCTGGGTAAGGCAAAGCAGGTCGTTGTTGCCTTTGAGCGGCGTGTGCCAATCGGAAAAGCGGGAACTGCGATAATCCTCTTCCTGTAATTGATACCGTTGTATCATTGTTCCCATTGCGCCGTCGAGAATGAGAATGCGGCGCGAAAGTTCGTGTTGTAAATTGCTTGCCATACTAAAAAATCATCTTTAAATATCCGGCAAAGATAAAGGTTATTTATGATTGAACGATTGAGTAGATGTTATATAAAAAGAAATAAACTTAAAGCCATTATAATCATTCCGGCAATAAGTCCTGCAATGGATACATGGTGTTCGCCGTATTTTTCGGCTGTGGGCAAAAGTTCGTCTAACGAAATATACACCATAATGCCTGCTACGGCGGCTAATACTATTCCATTTACCATCGGCGACCAGAACGGCATTAGGAAAAGATAGGCAATCAACGCGCCAAGCGGCTCTGCCAATCCCGAAAGAAACGACAGCCAAAATGCTTTCCGCTTGTTTCCCGTAGCGTGATAAATGGGTACGGATACGGCAATGCCTTCGGGAATGTTGTGTATGGCAATGGCAATGGTAATCGGTATTGCCACCGAAAGCCCGCTCAATGCCGATGTAAATGTGGCAATACCTTCGGGAAAATTGTGGATAGCGAGCGACAGCGCAACAACAATACCTGCGCGGTGCAACGTTTTCTGCCGGTTATCGGGTTTTTCCATTTCTTCCACGCCTTGCAGTTCGTGCGGATTGTTGTCCTCCGGCACAAGAAAGTCAATCAGTGTAATCAGTCCCATTCCTCCGAAAAAGGCAAGCAGCAAGCACAGTGTTCCTGTTTTATTCCCAAAATGCTGTATAAGCTCTGCTTTGGCTTCGGGCATCAACTCCATAAACGACACATAAAGCATCACTCCTGCCGAAAAACCCAATGACGCGCATAAAAACTTTGTATTGGTGTGTTTGGCAAGTAAAGCAATCAAACTGCCGATGCCGGTCGAAAGTCCGGCAATCATGGTCAGTCCGAAAGCGAGCAAAATGTGATTTTCCGACATTTTTCTATTTAATTACAGCGTTTTTCGGTTTATTTTTTCTTTGCAAAAAAATTATCTAACGCATATTTTCCACTGCCGGCAAACATTAATACACTAAAAACAATCAAGTATAGAAAAGACAATTCACCATTGCCTGTCCCCACTAATTTAGCTCCATGTGCAATAAAAAACGCTACAAGCATAGTAGCAATCACAGGAATTAGGGCAAGTCTGTAAAATAAACCTGCAATAACTCCCAAGGCACAGAAAAACTCTGCAAAAATAACCAATCCGACAGCAATGCAACCTCCCATCGCCGAAAAATTCTGAGCTGCTGCCTCGAAGTTTGTTAATTTACTCCAACCGTGAGTTAATAACATTCCTCCAAAAGCGACACGTAAGACCAACAGTGTTATTGAGGTAACTGTGCCATGAGTATTTTTTGGAAATAATAATTTTTGAAGCATCATACACCTCCGCGTTTACCAAGTTTTTTATCTAATGCATACAAGCCGGCAGGACTGCTTTCGATTTTTTTCAGAATATCTAAAATCTTGCGTGCAGTATCTTCTTCTTCCACCTGTTCGTCAACAAACCATTTCAGCATGTTTTGCGTGGCATAATCCTTCAATTCGATTGCCATTTCCATCAGCTTGTAAATTTTTTCGGTTACGATTTTTTCATGCTTTAACGTGTCTTCAAAAGCATCTTTGGGGGAATTCCACTCTTGGCGGACTTCTGCAATCGGCAGTAATGTAACTTTTCCGTCTATTTCGCCGATAAACTTCATAAAACGGGCAGCGTGTTCAAATTCTTCTTTTGCCTGTAAGGCAAACCATGAAGCCATGCCCTCGTAGCCTTTGCTGTCCATATCGTAAGACATAGACAAGTACAAATAAGCCGACCATAATTCTGCATTAACCTGTCGGTTCAATGCAATTTCCATTTTTTGTGCTAACATAATTTTTTATTTTTTTTATTTGCAAATTTCAAATCATGGCTCAAAGTAAGTAAAAATAATTTTTATATACAAATTTTATTCACAAAAATTCAATCATACATAATTATTGTATAAAAACTTATTGTAATTTTAAAAAATACCGTATTTTTGCGAGGGTAAATTTCTATGTGAAATTTTGGAAATAAAAGCATAAAAATCATTTATAAAATAATTCTTTAATTTATTCACAAAATCAAAAAAAAAAATTATGAAAACAATTACAAAAAGTCTATCTTTTTTGATAGCAATGGCTGTGGTAAGTTTATCTGCTTTTGGAGCCATTAAATCAGATTATTGCGATGCCCCTTCTGGTCATGAAGGAAATCCATTATTTGGCGACCCTGCCGGACGCATTAAACTTACCATTACAAATGTGGATGAAACGCAATTAAAAGTGGAGGTTGCATCAAATAACTCCGGCACTTTTATTGATTTTTTACAGGTAAATTATTCGGGAGGTTCAATTACGGCAGGAGAGGATGTTGATGGTGGAACAGACCTCAGCCAATCGGTAATTTTTACTCCAAATGTTAGCGAAGGAGGTAATGTAACTTTGGAAATATTGTGGAGCAATCCGGATTGGGGAGGACGCTGGATGGTGGGAAATATAACTGTTCCTTTTTTGGCTTCTTGCGATGTGGAAATAGACGATGACACACCGCCAACTGTGGTTAGTGCAAACGTGTTTGGTACGCCAGCTGCTTATTCTGCGGTTTTAAGCGTAATTGCTGATGACGATCAGGAAGATCCGATTACGAAATTTATTGTAACCGGCGGACCATTTACCGAACAACAATTTATTGCCGAAGACGGTAAAATCACCTTAAATGGATTAATGCCCAATACCGAATATATTTTCAACATAAAAGCAAAAGATGATGCCGGCAATATATCGGATGACGCGGTTCCTGCCGTAGTTAAAACAGCAGCTCGTGCAAGCCAATGCCAAGGGTCTCTTGGTCATTGGGGAACACCTGAAACGAAAAAAATTGACTATATCATTGAGAGAACAGGAAACAATGTAAACATCACAATTACTCCTGTTAATGCCACAGATCTACTTGAATACGCCGAAGTTATAATAAACAAAGGTTCCGGACCTGTTGGTAATCTCATGGCAATAGCCGGTGGAGGAACATCTGCCTCTTACCAATCTTCTTTCAGTGCAGGAGAAGAAGCGAGTATGTTTTTTGTATATAATTTCAACGGAATGGAAGGAAATGAAGCAACGGCAGCATCTACTTTTGTCATGGAATCAACCTATTACATTGCCGGTGATTGCGGACAGACTAATTTATCTCTTGCATCTGAAGGCGCATCTGTATATGCTTATACTGTTAACGGCATCGTTAATATTGCTAACTTATCGGCGGGCGATGTTGTTTCTGTGTACGATGTCAGCGGTAAATTATTGCAAACAATAACTGCTCAAAACAGCATAGAATCAATCGCTGCCGAAGGTCTGTTGATAGTGAAAGTAACTACTGCAAGCGGAACATCTGTTTTAAAAATAATGAATTGATTTATAGCCATAATTTCAATTTATATCAAAACAAGAGGCTGTCCTAAAAGAACAGCCTCTTGTAGTTTCAGCATTCATTATTGATTACACTCTGTTTGCGCTGCCCAAAACTTCGACAGTTTTATGCATATAGATTTTTTTCAAGTTTTCGCGGGCAGGTCCTAAATATTGACGAGGGTCAAATTTATCGGGCTGCGTTCCCATCAGTTCGCGTATGGCAGCAGTCATTGCCAGGCGACCATCGGAATCGATATTGATTTTACAAACCGACGAACTTGCTGCTCTGCGCAATTGTTCTTCGGGAATTCCGATAGTGTCTTTCAGCGCACCGCCGTATTTGTTGATAATTGCTACCTGGTCTTGCGGCACCGAAGACGCGCCGTGAAGTACGATAGGAAAGCCCGGAATACGTTTTTCGATTTCTTCCAGAATATCGAAACGAAGCGGCGGCGGAACTAAAATGCCGTCGGCATTGCGGGTACACTGTTCGGGCGTAAATTTGTTTGCGCCATGGGAAGTGCCTATCGAAATTGCAAGAGAGTCAACGCCGGTGCGTTTCACAAAATCTTCTACCTGGTCGGGCTCGGTGTAGGTGTGGTGTTCGGCAACCACATCGTCTTCGATGCCTGCCAACACGCCCAATTCGCCCTCGACCGTTACATCAAATTGATGCGCATATTCGACTACTTTTTTAGTTAGCGCCACATTTTCTTCGTAAGAAAAATGCGAGCCGTCAATCATTACCGACGAAAAGCCCATGTCGATACACGATTTGCACAATTCAAAATTGTCGCCATGGTCGAGGTGAAGCGCAATCGGAATGTGCACTCCCAATTCTTTTGCATATTCAACTGCTCCTTGCGCCATGTAGCGAAGCAATGTTTGATTTGCATACTTGCGCGCTCCGGAAGAAACCTGCAAAATAACCGGCGATTTTGTTTCCACGCAAGCTTGGATAATTGCCTGCATTTGTTCCATGTTATTGAAATTGAAGGCTGGAATTGCATATTTTCCTTCAAATGCGTTTTTGAACATGCCTTTCGTATTGACAAGTCCTAATTCTTTGTAATGTACCATAGTAATTATTTTTTTTGTTGAATGATTTCTATTAAAGAACGAGTGCAAAGATACGAGAAATTTGCAATTTACGAAACAACGTTCAACGAAGTTAATTACAAATCGCTATTTTTTTTTCAAAAAACAATGCGTGCGGCAAACTTTATTAAAAAAAGAGTGTTTTTTTGAAGATTTTATTGCTTTTTTAATTGATAATGCACATTACGACCACCACCTTGTGCAATAAAAGCGCCGATTTCTGTCAAATGCTGCAAATCGCGAGTGGCAGTCGCTTGTGAAGAATGAGTTATTGACATGTATTTTTTAGCAGTCATTTGCTCAATCGTTATGCAGCCAATTATTCTATTAATATACTAACGTGCCAATATGCTCGCCTGTTATTACTTTTTTCAAATTTCCAATCGTGTCCATGTCGAATACATAAACCGGCATATTGTTTTCTTTACACATCGCGGTGGCGGTTAAATCCATAATTTTTAAACCGCGGTTAAATACTTCGTCGCAGGAAATTTCGTCGAATTTTGTGGCTGTGCTGTCTTTTTCGGGGTCGGCGGTGTAAATTCCGTTTACGCGGGTGCCTTTGAGCATTACGTCGGCTTCCACTTCTATTGCGCGCAACGACGAGCCTGTGTCGGTTGTAAAATACGGATTGCCCGTGCCGCCCGAACATATCACTACTTCGCCTTTTTCGAGGCTTTCAACGGCTTTTTGCTTGCTGTAAAATTCGCCTACCGGCTCCATGCGAATTGCCGTCAGCACGCGCGATTTCACGCCCAATGTCTGCAACGATGAATTTAACGCCAAACTGTTGATAACGGTTGCCAGCATACCCATTTGGTCGCCATTCACGCGGTCGAAGCCTTTTGTTGCGCCGCTCAATCCTCGAAAAATATTCCCTCCGCCAATCACAATGCACACTTGCACGCCAAGTTCGACAATCTCTTTTATCTGACAGGCATACTCATTCAAGCGGGCTTCGTCAATGCCGTATTGCTTGCCGCCCATGAGCGATTCGCCGCTCAATTTTAATAATATCCGCTTGTATTTTATCATTATATAAATTCGTTATAGATGTTTTTGGCGTTACAGGCGTTACGATTTGTAACGCCTGTAACGTGTGTAACTACTTTTCTACGGTTTTGTTTGGTTAATAATATTGAACAAATCGCCGAGGTTAGGCGTTAAAATAATTTCTGTCCGGCGGTTTTTAGCCCGTCCTTCGGCTGTGTTGTTGGTGGCTATGGGCACAAATTCTGCCCGCGCCGCTGCCGTTACCGACTGCGAATTTACGCCAAACGATTGCGTGAGCAAACGCACAATATTATTTGCCCGCGCTGCGCTTAAATCCCAATTATCGGCATATCGCGCCGTTTTGATGGGAATATTATCGGTATGTCCTTCGATAAGAATATCAATATCAGGATTTTTTTTCAACACTTCCGCCAATTTTTGCAAAGCGTCCTGTCCGGCTTTTTCTACATCGGCGCTGCCCGATTTAAACAGCAATTTATCGAACAAAGACACATATACTTTTCCGTTTTTCATTTCCAATTTCAAATCGTCGGAAGTGAAACCGAGCAATGCCTGTTTTAATGCATTGTTCAGTGCATTTGCCAAAGAATCCTGCCTGTAGAGTTGCTGTTCTAATTGCGCAACCCGTTTTTCTCTTTCCGACAAAGCATCTGATATTTGGGCGATTCGTTCTTCGCGCTCCAAAAGTTCTTTGTTTTTCTGCTCGATGGTTTCGCTCAAGCGATTCGTTTTATCGGCAGACGCACTCAACAAAATATCGAAATCGCGGTTAAGTTTTTCGTAATCGTTTTTCAGTTTATCAAGGTTTTTTTCGCAGTCGTCGCTTTTTTCGGTCAATTCATTGATTACGGTTGTCATTTTTAGGGTGTCGGCAACGAGGCGTTGCGACAAACGGTAGAGCGAATCGCGTTGAAAACAAGCTGTTTTAAAACGTTTCGAAGCCCAGAAATTGTACCAATTCTCCGAGAATTTAGCAGGATTTTCGTAAGGACTTTTTGGAGAAGTAATTTGCGCTTGTGCAGCTGTAAAAAACAGTGGTAATAACACTGTCAATAAAACTAATTTTTTCATCTGTGTGTAATTTTTATATGTTTGTGCTGAATTCTTTTAAAAAAAATATCGTGCCCACAAAGATACAAAACATTTTTTTATGTGGATATAATTTTATTTTTTTGTTACATTATTATCGCTACGGTTTATATTTCATTTAACGTTCAATTTCGCACTGCCGTTTTCGCGGGGTTACTATTGTTATCATTTGTTCATCAAAATTTTTGCGTAATCCGCAAGATACAAAGGCAAATTTAGCAAATCATCATTTTTTTCTACATTTTTCAGCGAAAATCTAATAGACAATTCGGGTAAATATTTTTTTCTGTATTCCGACAAACTTTTTGCTTTGGTGCTTAATGCCGATTTTGCTTCGACAGGAATAATCTTTTCCGAAAGTTGAAACGTAAATTCTATTTCCGCTTGATTGCCCGAAGTCCAGTAAAAAATATCGTTACCAAATTGTCGTACAAGCGATTGCAGTACATAATTTTCCGTCAAAATTCCCTTAAATTCAGTAAATAACCTGTCGCCTTGCAATATGGTAGTTGGCGAAAGTCGGAATTTTGTTCGCAAAAGTCCCGCATCAGAAAGGTATAGCTTAAAAGCGTTGCTGTTTTTGCAGGAAGAAAGCGGTAAGCGCAACGCGTTTACTTCAAAAACTCTGTTCACTAATCCGCTCAAAACCAACCATTCAACCGAATTTTCATAATCTCGTCCTCGTGCATTTTTTTCTATCAGCGAATATTTGAACTTTCGGTCTTCTTTCGCCAAATTATCTTGAATATTTTGCCAAAGTCGCTGTAAACGAAGAATATCTTTGCTGTCGATATGTTTGGCAAAATCAAGCGTGTAGGCTGTAAGAATTTGATTATTAACCGTATCGGTTTCTTCCCAATCTCTGTTTTCGAGGTAGCGAACAATAGTTTCGGGCATTCCACCGCAACAGAGATATACTTTGTAGGCATCAATCAGCTGTGTATGAAATATTTCGGGTATTTTTTCCAAGCTTTCGGAAACAGCATAATTTTCCAAAAAAACAAATAATTTTTCGTTGTAAAGCGCAAGAAATTCCTTGAAACTAACAGGATAAAGTGTCAAAAAATCAACATTTCCAACAGGAAAAGACGCGCCCTCGCGTTTCAACGCCACGCCGAGCAACGAGCCTGCACACACAACCGCCTGTTCGGGCATGAGCTCTCGAAAATATTTTAGGCAATTCAACGCATCGTTACATTCTTGAATTTCATCGAAAATAATCAGCGTTTTTTCGGGTTGAATATCAATTCCTTTTACCGCAGTGAGGTAAGAAACAAGGCGTACAGGGTCTTTTGTGTGAGCAAATTCCGCTTTGTGTTCTTTTTCAAAATCGAAGTTCACATAACAGCAATTTTCAAAATACTGCTCACCAAACTGTTGAAGAATAAACGATTTGCCTACCTGTCTTGCACCCTGCAAGACAAGCGGTTTACGATAACGGCTGTTTTTCCACCGATTTAAGTCATTCAATATGTCTCTTTTTATACTCATATCTGTAATTTTTCGGCAAAATTACACATTTTTCATATATAAAATGTGGAAAACAGTGCAAAATTACTATTTTTTGCGTTTTTTTCTTTTTCTGTCAAAATGCACTGTCAGCTGAGATGCGCACGATTTGCGCCAAGCCGCTTGTTATCGGATACAGCCTGTTGATATTTTCAATTTTAGGGTGTATCGTAGAACCGATTTTAGGATTTTGGCTTTTCTTGCCGCAAGCATTGATTGTTATTTTTTCCAAAAATCAATTTCTGCCAATTTTTCGGCAAGCATATCCACAAAATTTTGCAGATAATTACCCACCATTCCTTTAAGGAAAATATTGAGATCGGCATCGAGCGTGATTTTCAGTTTTGTGTCGTTTTCGGCAACTTGTTTCAGCTGTATCCACATTGTGAACGACACAGGCGATTTTTCGGAAACAAACTTAATGGTCGAATTGGGCGCTCGCTCAATGATGCGCATTCCGATTTCACCCACAGGATTTACCGTTATACAAATACTGTCGGTTTCGCATTTGATATTTTTTATTTGGTCGTTTTGGGGTATGTTGTCAACGAATTTCGACAAATTATTTAAGTCGGACAAAACATCGAAAACTGCCTCTTCGTTTGCCGCGATGTCTGTTATTTTACTTTCGTATCGTGTCATTGTTTATTTATTTTATTTCCCCCATTCGGCGGGATTTTTACGCCATTCTTGTAGTGTCGCTATATCGTTGTGGCTGATGTAGTTAATCTCGGCAGCGGTTTCTACTACAACTTGATAATTCGACAGAGTAGAGAGTTCAATATTATTTTTTGCAAAAAGTTCGGTTGCGACAGGGAAACCGTATGTGAAAATTGCCACCATTCCCAACACTTCGCCGCCGCCTTTTCGCAATGCTTCTGCGGCTTTGATGCTGCTGCCGCCTGTGGAGATAAGGTCTTCGACCACCACCACTTTTTGCCCGGCATTGAGCGAGCCTTCGATAAGATTTTCCAATCCATGATTTTTTGGCGAAGCGCGCACATACACAAATGGCAAATTCAGTTCTTCGGCAATCAATGCGCCTTGCGCAATTGCGCCTGTGGCTACGCCGGCGATTACTTCTGCCTGCGGATATTTTGCACGAATGATAGCCGCTAATTCACGTTTGATTAGCGAGCGGGTTTCGGGAAATGAAAGCGTTTTGCGGTTGTCGCAATAAATGGGCGACCGCCAACCCGAAGCCCATGTAAAAGGCTGATTGGGTTGAAGTTTTACGGCTTTGATGCGAAGTAATTCTTCGGCAATGAGTTGTGAAGTGGACTTCATAATGAGAAAATTACGAATTATGAACCGAAGATCAACGACCAACGGAAGTTAATTACGATTTGCGATTTTTTATTTTTCTGCAAAAGTAGTGATTTTCTTGAAAATTTCTTCTACAATTTCTGTTTTACTTTTTCCATTGCAATCAATAATAAGTTGCGATTGGGAGTAAAACGGCTCGCGTTCTTCGAGTTTTTGACGAATAAATTGCAGCAGTTCTTCCTCGCTTCTACCTCGAATAAGCGGACGGTCAATATGCGATTTTAGCAGGCGTTTGGTCAGTTCTTCTACCGATAATTTCAGATAAATACAGACGCCGCGCAACAGCATCGTTTGCATATTATCGAAAAAACAAGGGCAACCGCCGCCGGTGGAAATAATTGTGTTTTCGCACTGTGAAATTTCTTCCAAAACCGAACATTCTATTTCACGGAATTTTGCTTCGCCGAGCTTTTCAAACAATTGTCCGACAGTTTTGAGGTGTTTTTTTTCAATAAAATCGTCCATATCCACTACGTCCCAGCGCAAACACTCGGCAAGCGGTTGAGCAAGGGCGCTTTTGCCGCTGCCCATAAAACCGATAAGAAAAATTCGTGGTGTCATGGCACAAAGATAAGACAAATTATCTTTTTTTCTCAAAGAATTTTTTCATTAAGCCCGCCGCTTTTTCTTCCATTATTCCTTTCACGACTTCGGTTTTAGAATGCAGCGCATTGGGCGCAAATTGTCGAAATCCACGCTTCTCGTCCGGAGCGGCATACACAATTTTTTTGATTTGCGACCAGCCGAGCGCGCCTGCGCACATTACGCAAGGTTCTACTGTTACATAAAGCGCACAATCTGTAAGATATTTTCCGCCCAAAGTATTGGCGGCAGCGGTAATCGCCTGCATTTCGGCGTGAGCCGTTACATCTGTCAAACATTCTGTGAGGTTGTGGGCGCGAGCTACGATACGATTGTCGCACACAATTACCGCGCCTATCGGAACTTCGTCTTTGTCGAAAGCTTTTTGAGCTTCCAACAAAGCTTGTTGCATGAAATATGCGTCATCAAACATTGGAAATATTGGAAATATTTACCATTAGACTATTTACCATTTACTATTTACCATTTACCATTTGCCATTTACTATTTTTTCAATTAAATGGCAAATTGTAATTACTTAATCAGCGATTTTCCCGTCATCTCTTTGGGTTGTTCAATTCCCATTATTTTGCAAATAGACGGCGCCACATCTGCCAAAATTCCGTTTTCTACCTTTGCGTTTTTATTTTCCGAAATATACACAAAAGGCACAGGATTTAGCGAGTGGGCGGTGTTCGGACTTCCGTCTTCGTTCAGGGCATTGTCGGCGTTGCCATGGTCGGCAATGATGATTGTTTCGTAGCCGTTTGCTTTTGCGGCTTCTACCGTGTCGTGCAGGCAGGCGTTAATCGCCACGACCGCTTTTTCTATCGCCGGATAAATGCCTGTGTGCCCAACCATATCGCCATTCGCATAGTTTACCACGATGAAATCGAAAGCTTGTTTGTGAATTTCGGCAACAAGCGCGTCTTTTATTTCGTAGGCGCTCATTTCGGGTTTCAAATCGTAGGTTGCTACTTTGGGCGAAGGGATTAAAATGCGTTTTTCGCCCGTGAATTCGGCTTCGCGACCGCCATTGAAGAAGAAGGTTACATGTGCATATTTTTCTGTTTCGGCAATGTGCAGCTGCGTTTTTCCCAAATTTGACAACGTTTCGCCAAGCGTATTTGTTACGTTTTCTTTGTTGAACAACACAGAAATATTTTTAAAATTCGGGTCGTAGGGCGTCATTGTGAAAAACTGCAAGTTTGGAACCGGTTTCATTTCCGCTTCGGGAATTTCGTGTTGCGAAAGCGCGATGGTTAACTCTTTTGCGCGGTCGTTGCGATAGTTGAAGAATATCACCACGTCGTTCTCTTGAATGGTAGCGATTGGTTTTCCTGCCGAATCAACGTGTACGATGGGTTTTACAAATTCGTCAGTAACGTTCTCTGTATATGATTGTTCCATTGCTTTGACCATATCGGTTGAGGGCGCTCCGATGCCGTTTACCAACAAATCGTAAGCCTGTTTTACTCGTTCCCAACGCTTATCTCTATCCATCGCGTAGTAACGCCCCACAATTGAAGCGATTTTTCCGCTTGTTGCGGCAAGGTGTTTTTCTAATTGTTCAATAAAAGCTTTTCCGCTTTTGGGGTCGGTATCGCGACCGTCCATAAAACAATGCACGTAGGATTTTTCGATGCCGTAAGTTTTCGATATTTCGGTCAATTTAAACAAATGTTCCAAAGAACTGTGCACGCCGCCGTCGGAAACCAAACCAAGAAAATGGACGCTTTTGTTGTGTTCTTTGGCATAGGAATAAGCTTTTATGATTTCCGGATTTTGCAAAATGTTGTTTTCGCGACAGGCAATATTTATTTTTACCAAATCTTGATACACCACACGACCTGCTCCGATGTTCAAATGTCCTACTTCGGAGTTTCCCATTTGTCCGTGCGGAAGTCCCACGTCTTCGCCCGATGCTTGAAGTTTAGACATAGGGTAATGGGCTAACAAATAATCCCAATAAGGAGTTGGCGTGATCGCGATAACGTCCGATTTCGTTTGATTACCAATGCCCCAGCCATCGCAAATAATTAAAAGCGCTTTTTTCATTTTTATAGTATTTTTTTGAATTTAAAGTTGCAAAGATACGATAATTTAAGGTTTATTTTTTCTTTTTCAACGCAATATCGTAAGTTTTATAATAATTTTTAATAAAATTCTTCCAAAGTCCTTTTTTAGCAATTGCTGTGGCGGATTTTCTCATTTCTGCTATTTCAAATTCGGTTTTTTTCAAAAATTTCGACATAATATTTGCGATAGCATCAACTACTTCATGATAGTTTGCGTCTGTGCGATTAATTACCGCCACGCCTTGCTCTATTTCTTTGGAGGGCGACCACTGCCCGAAACCCGAAAGGCTTGTGGTTACGGTCGGTATCGAAAATGCTACGCTTTCCATCGGAGTGTAGCCCCAAGGTTCGTAGTAAGAGGCAAAAATTGTGAGGTCGAAGCCGATAAGCAAGTCGTAGTAGTGCATATCGAAAATACCATCGTTGCCAATCAGAAAACAGGGAACAAAAATTATTTTCACTTTTTCGGCGTTACTGTTTGTGAAATGCAAACGATGAATAGCCGACATTACCGCATCGGAATTAGGATTATATAAATTGTGGGTGGTAAATTTGTCGCCTTGATTTTTTCCTTTTTTATTTTGCAGAATGATTTGCAAGTCTTTTCTTGCCGAAGAAATATGAGCCGGCAACATAATAAACGCCACCACTTGCCGCTTCAAATTTTTCTGTTGCGACAGTGTTTTCAACGCATCAAGCATTAGGTCGATACCTTTGTTTTTATACTCATATCGCCCCGATGTTCCAACGAATAAAGCATTGTCGTTGAGTTTGTATCCGAGAATGACTTCGGCAATTTCTTTCAATTTCGAGCGGGCAATTTGTCGTTTTTCGTTGAAAAGTTTCGCTTTCGGCACAAAATCATCGTTGAAGCCATTTGGAGTAAGCACATCGGGCATTTTGTCTAACAATTGTGCGCATTCGGCAGCCGTAACATTGCTTACGGTGGTAAAACAGTCAGCCAAATGAGCGGCATTTTTCTCCGCCGAGTGCTTTGCCGCAATGTTCAATTCGTATGCCATTTGGCCGCCATTGTAATGCGTAAAATACTGATACAAAGGCTTGTAATTTCCGGCGATAGAACGCCCTACGCTTGTAGCGTGAGTGGTAAAAACGGTAGCCACACCGGGCAACTGTTTTTTTACATAAAACAATCCAAAAGCCGTAATCCATTCGTGGAAATGAGCCACAACCTTTGTCTCGGCAGTCGTTTTGTGGTATTTACACAAACTTTCTATTGCCATTCCGGCAGCAGTGGCAAACATAGCCGATTCGTCGTAATCGCCATAGGCATGCAACGATTCAACGCCGTAATCGCACCATGCATCGCCATACAATTGGTTTTTTACGGCGTAAAGCGGTTCCCAATTTATTAGCGCAGCAACCGGCATTCCGGGTATATTCCACCGCCCGACACGCGCTTTCAATCCTTTTTCTTTGTAAAAAT
>Ga0099364_10002543_pt1 | contig 29014 bp, 22 predicted proteins | sample TergutTh196P3_FD_73070 | JGI IMG/M metagenome (GOLD analysis project Ga0099364, IMG submission 73070) | Microcerotermes parvus P3 segment gut microbial communities from Pointe-Noire, Republic of the Congo - Th196 P3 | ecosystem: Host-associated > Arthropoda: Insects > Digestive system > Gut ...
ATTTGATGTTATTGTCCAATACAACTTGGGGGCAAAGGTACAACATTTTGTTTGATTCAACAAAATTTTCGCTTCCATCAATGGAAAAAGCGTTTTACAGAGTCAATGATATATTCCTGTTCTTCTGCTGTCAATTCGGTGTGCATCGGTAGCGACAAAACGGAATTGGCAAGTTTTTTTGATACCTCAAGCGCTTCAGCCGCGCGAGCAATATTTTTGAATGCATTCTGCTCGTTGAGCGGCAATGGATAATAAACCATGGAAGGAACGCCTTTTTCCGAAAGATGCGCCTTCAAAGCATTGCGCTTGCCATCCTCTATTTTGAGGGTATATTGATGATAAACATGCGTGGAATAAGGCATTTCCACAGGGAGCGCTATTCCTTCAATACTTGCCAAACCTTCGGAATATATTTTTGCCGCTTGCTGCCGGGCTTGAATGTACTCGTCCAAATGCTGCAGTTTGACATTGAGGATGCCTGCCTGCAAGGTATCCAAGCGCGAGTTGCACCCCAATATCTCGTGGTGGTATTTTACGCTTTGACCATGTACGGTCATCATCCGTAAGCGTTCGGCAAGAGCGTCATCGTCGGTCATCATGGCGCCGCCGTCGCCAAAACAGCCGAGATTTTTTGTCGGGAAAAACGACGTACAGCCGATATCTCCGATGGTTCCGGTTTGCTTTTTCGAGTCGTCGGAAAACGAATATTGTGCGCCAATTGCCTGTGCATTGTCTTCTACAACAAACAGGTTGTGTTTTTGCGCAAAATCCATGATTTCCTCCATCGGGCAAGATTGTCCAAACAAATGCACCGGAATGATGGCTTTGGTTTTTTCGGAAAGACCTTTTTCTATATTATTTAATGTAATGTTGAAAGAATCGCTATCCACATCCACCATTACCGGAACTAATCGCAACAATCCAATGACTTCGGCTGCCGCCACATACGTAAACGCCGGAACGATGACCTCGTCGCCGGGCTGCAAACCCAACGCCATCAATGCAATTTGCAATGCGTCGGTGCCATTGGCGCATGGAATCACGTGTTTAGCGCCCGTGTATTTTTCAAGCCCTGCCTTAAATTCCTTCACCTGCTGCCCGTTGATAAATGCGGAACTGTTGATTACCTGCGACATCGCTTCATCAACTTCTGCTTGAATCTTTTTGTATTGACCCACAAGATCGCACATTTGTATTTTCATTGTCCTAAATTATTGTTTTTGAATAAATATAAGAATCTGTCACTTTCAGCGATTTTGTTTTTTCCGCATATCACGAAATAACGCTGAAAGGCTGCCTCAAAGCTGTCCATCCGGTAATTTGTGAAAATATCTTCTCTCGTTAAAATCATCCGTTTAACTTGTGAATCTTCTTTTTGAACAAATTCAATTATCAAATACTTGCACAACGAAGCCAACCATTCCGCAATCATTTCGAAAGGTATATTATTGGATATGTTCAGATGATGTATCATTGCGAGCATTAAAATCAGATCGGGCTTTTGGCGCAGTTCGATGCTTTTTCGCTCCCTGTTGGCAAATCCGATGGAAGGTGAAGGATTTGTCAAATCCAATAATAAAGGGAGCATTTTTTCCTTGTTGCTTTTTACGATGCTGTAATTTCTGTTGACTGCGACAGGATCAATATCAAATGCAACAACATAGTCGCTGTTTTGCATAGCGATGCGGGAAAACCTGCCGTCGTTGGCGCCAAAATCCCATGATAGGGATACTTGTTCAATTCTGTCTAAATATTGTTTAATTAATCTATCTTTAATTTTAAACGAATTTTCGTTGTAATTATGACAACTGTAATAATTACCCCATTCACTTTGGGTATTTTTTATTTTCAGTTTTTTGATGATGCGAGCAAGTGATTGAACCATCGCGGTTTGACGTGATTGGCTCATTTTCACTACTTTTACATTTCCTGTATCCCTTTGTTCATATTTAGCAATCGAACGGGAATGTAGCCGGATGTGCAGCCAAGCGGAAAACCCACCCCTGCGCTGTAAAATTTTAGCGGCTATATCAAGCGGTACGCCATCAATAAAAGTCTGCATCAACTTGCCAAGACGCAGATCTACAAGAGACATCAACAAAAGAGGCGCCAGAAAATGCCTGCAAAATTGACCGTATGCTGCCCATGGACGATCTTCTCTGTACGTTTCAAAGGATAAAGTGTCAATAAGTACCGGACTGCCATCAACAAATTGAATATTATATGCGCTTGCGTCTTTTAAGGTCATGCCGTATTTCAGCGCTGTTTCCTGAATTTGCAATACGGTAAGGGCGGCATCTTTGTATCCGTCAAAAGACCATTCATACGGAAATGAAATGAATGGAATTTTTTCAGGTTGGATGACCACATACTTATCATCGCCAATTCCTTCTTTATCTACTATTTCGTGCCGTACCAGTAAATTTGACTGCACCAATGCTTCATAAAGACCGGAATTGATGAAACGATCATAATGGGATTGATAAACAGTATTTATTTGCCTGTAAATCACTCCATTTTCTTCAAATACAACTCCCGATGGATCTCGAAATGAACTATATTCCCTGTTCATCTGTATTTGTTTCATGTTTTTATTGTTCCATTTTTTCTTCTATTTTTTCAACGGAATCATCTTTTGCGGAACGATTGAAAAATTGTGCAATTCTTTGTCTGAACATATACAAACCTGCGCTACCTGCCGCAATTGCGCCGATGATCACTTGAATAACCATACTTCCGAAACCCGGATCAATATACAATAATATATTCATTATAAATGCTTTATTACTTAATTACGTCTTTAGTGTCTAATAATTGATAATTGTCGCCCACAAATCGGTTGACCAAAACTCGAGTAATATTTAGTGGGTCAATGGGTTGCTCATTTTCAATATCAGGTATTCGCACTGCGCTGATGGTTTGGTTCTGCATCAATCGCATTTCATCGCTGTTATTTCCGTATTTGGCAATGAATAACGCTCTACTTTCATCGGAATGTAACCCATGGTCTGATTGTAAGATAATGATAGAATTGGGGTCTGCGTTAAGAATGAAGTCAATATAAGAAATAACGATAGAAGCTGTAAAATGATGTTGGAAAGGATAATTGTAGAAATCCATTGATTCTTTTTCTCTTCGTTTGATCGTATTCCCCTGTTTATCATAAACAAAGGGCCAATGCGGCTTTGAATCATGTATGATGGTCAGGGTTGGATCGGTTGCATGGTTCATTATATCTGCCAAAGCATTCAAATACCATCTATCATCGCCTTGATAGGATTCGCCAAAAAATGACTTGAAATCATCGGATGATTGACAATGATAATTCTGAATATCAGACATTTTCAATTTACTGTTTTCGTACTTGTCAAATAATCTGTCTAAAATAAAATTCAACTTTCCCATTAAGGTAACGTGGTTGAATAAAATTTTTCCACAACGTAATTTTTCAATATTTGTCAAAATATCAGGCGCAACTTCACCACAATCTATTTTTTTCCCATTCATGTATTTAACATCAGTTTGTTGAAAATATTGGTATGTAGACTGAGCAATTGCATTTGTTTGATACCCTTTCTTGCCAAATGCAGATATTAATTCATTATTGAAACAGGCGAGATCCGCTTTTATTTTAATGTTTCTGCGAAATCCTTCTATTTTTTTGTAATCGTATAAATCCCAATTGCGCAATCTGGGTGCAAAAAATGTATCGTAATAATGGGGACACATCAAAGCGGGAATGCAGTGCGCTGTTCTTTGCAATGCCTCAAACCGGGCTTCGCGGTTGATGATAAAACCCCGTTCTGTTAATTGAGCGCTCAATTCCGGCTGCGTATCATCAAAAAAATGCTCCATAGCCTTAAAACCAAGCATACCATCCATGAAGAGCCAATATATATTGGGGCTTGGCAAACTTGCATCTACATTGAAATCTGTCTTGTGGTCATTTTCATCATAACCAGCCAGTTTTGAACTGTTGCTTATACTGTACTGAATAGCCGACGCGGCATTGACCATGAAAATGGCAAGCCAAAAAATGGCGAGTATCTTGAAAATCTCCTGCTTTTTCAATTTGGTTTTTTGCTTGATTGTCAGATATATTATTGTAATTGCGACCATCATCACTATACCTGCAAATGGTACAAGGATGTAAATTTCGTTATCAGCAAAGTTCAAAAAAAAACGATACGGCGCTTTTACCGTAAAGAAAATGATCCACAAAACATTATTGATCAACGCAGCCGCTTCAGACGATTGAGTCAATTTTGAAACAACTAAGTGAAGACCAACTGCGCAGATGGCGAATATCACAATCGCTACAAAGACATGCCCAAAGGAAAGGTAGAATACATTCTGCTGGTAAAAATACAGCAAAAATACTGAAGGCGGCAGAATTGAGGTCAGAAAAGGGAAAAAATGACATTTTTTTGCCCTCTCCGGTTGAATGGTCATTTTACAATTCAAGGGTATAATCTACTGAAAATCAATGATTTACATTTGTTGTGATAGCAAACGCTTCGCGGCGGTCACTCCCAAATTAGAGACTTATCTCATCTGTGAAACTACTCAAATGACCGCGCAAAAGTATACAGTATATTCAAATTTCCAATGAAAAAATGCAAAAAAATCCCCATCATACTTTCAACATTTTTCTTAACGTGTCATATTCAATAATTTTCAATCATTATTCAACAACTTTTCAAGGTTGCGGATCAGTTCATTTTTCGAAATGTCTTCGCGTACAACGCCATGATCGGCAATGGAAATATTTCCTGTTTCTTCGGACACAATGATGGCAAGGGCGTCTGAGTTCTCGGTAACCCCTAAAGCCGCGCGGTGGCGTAAACCCAGGTATGGCGGCAGATTAAGACTTTCTGATACGGGCAGGATGCAACGGGCGGCATAGATTCGGTCTTTCTCGATAATTACAGCGCCGTCGTGCAATGGCGTATTTTTGAAAAAAATATTTTCCAGCAACCTGCTGGAGGTGCTGGCGTCAATCATATCGCCGGTTTCGGCATATATCTTGAGCGAAGTGGAACGGGTGATAACAATCAATGCGCCTGTTTTCGATTCACTCATGTGGAAACAGGCTTTGGCAATGGACTTGATTTTAACTACGGGGATCAGCTCCTTATCGGAAGCAAAAAGTTTTTCGAAGCGCCATTTGTTTCGTGGACGGTATTTTGTGCCCAGATTAACCAAAAACCGGCGTATTTCAGGCTGAAACAATACCACCAGCGCAATAGCGCCCAAACTGAATACCTGTTGCAGAATGGCGCCCGTCAGCTGCATGTTCATCGCCTTTACCAGCAACCAGAACAGGAAAATTCCGAAAATGGCAATGAAGATATTGATTGCCAGCGTATCTTTTGTGAGCATGTAGGATTGATACAATAGATATGCAACAAACAAAATATCAATAACATCTACTATTCGGAGCGAAAGAAAAGAGGACAAAAACATATCGATTTTTGATTTTTGATTTTTGACGATGCAAAGTAAATGAAAAATTAAAAATCAAAAGTCAAAAATCAAAAATAAGTTTCTATATTTGCGGCTTAAAGTTTTTGATGTATGAAAATAAAATCATATTTGCCTTTGGTTTGGATGCTTGGCTTGCTTGGCTTGCTTTTGTTGAGTTGCGATCCTATGCAGTCCTATTCGGAGATACCCGAAATTAATTTTAAGGAATTATTTTTTGAAGAGAGGACGGATCCTTTGGGCGAAACGTCCACGAGCGCCATTCTTATATTTTCTTTCATTGATGGAGACGGCGATATAGGGGCGAAGCCGCCGGATGAAAGGCTCAGTAAAATACATTATGCGTGGTATTCAAAACTCTCCGATCATACGTTCGAGCCGTATAAATTTCCGAATGACAGTATCATCATATCATCGGAAATTCCGTACAACAGTGTGATGGATAAGAGTGGGGCTCAAAATAAACTTTTGAAAGGCACCATCGAAATTGAATTGGTAACGCCGATGAACCCTCAAGGAATAGACAGCATGCGGGTTGAATTTTACATTTTCGACCGCGCAGGAAACCAAAGCAATATTGAATATACTCCTGTTTTCAGCCTAGTGAATCCTCCTGTTAAATCACTTACAAAATAACATTTGGATTAGTCTGTAATACTCCCGTACCTGTGGTATTCAAACGCAATGCTTTGTTCTTTCAGGTAATGGAGCATTTCTACCCGTCCCTCTGCCAATGGTGGCGCTGTGGCGATGTATTTGCCTAATTTTGCCGCTTTTGCGTACACGTCATCGGATAAATCGGGGCTGCATGTTCGGATACGCTCGTAGTTTGCCATATCGTTGACAAATGAAGCCTCGTCCTGAACAATAACCGATACTAGCGACTTTTCGCGCCGCGTCTTCAGTTCTTGCAACGATTTGCACTTCGGGTCGTCTGCTGCGACGCTTACAGTAATTGGCGTTTGTGCTACACACGAGGCTGCAACGGTCATCAACAGATCGCAGAGCGTGTCGTCTGTTTTCGCGCGCAAAACACAATTTTTCAACGGCAGGTAGCGGAATATGTTTTCTTCGCCAGTGATCTTGTTCACATCCCGCTCTTGCGAAAATTCATCTTCCCAGTTTTTCCTGTAGCTACTGAATGCTGAGTCAAAACGGGTTTTGTCGTTGCCATCCAATAAAGCAGAAAAATCGTAAAAGCTTGAATCTGTTTGCATAGACGGGGTGGAGTTACCTGTCTCTTCAATTTTCAAGAAACAGGACACATAGTTAGGTCCTCCTGCCTTGATACCCCCGCCGAAAGCCGATAATTTCATCCCGCCGAAAGGCTGTCGGTTGACAATTGCGCCTGTGATACCGCGATTGATGTAGAGGTTGCCCGCCTCGATGCTGTTGCGCCAAAGTTCGCGCTCGGCTTCATCAAGCGTTTGTAAGCCCGACGTAAGCCCATACTCAGTGGAGTTGACAAATTCAATGCCTTGTCGCAAATTTTCAATACGCACCACTGCCAGCAACGGAGCGAACAACTCGTTGTTGAAAGTATAACTTCCCGGACGAACGCCCCACTTCACGCAGGGTTTGAGGATATACTTTTTGTCGTCGATAAATTCAGGCGCTACTAACCACGATTCACCCGCTTCGAGATGTTCTATGGCGTGCAATAATTTGTCATTACGGTTGTCCACCATCGGACCGATGACATTGTTGGGTTCCCATACGCTACCTGTCTGCAAACTGCTGACTGCGTCTTTCAGTTTGGCGGCAAATTCAGGATCATCGTACACTTCTTTTTCGACAAGCAGTAACGAACATGCCGAACATTTTTGTCCGGAGTTGCTGAACGCCGACGACACGATATTGAGTATGGCGTGGTCGCAATCGCCGCTACCGGTGAGGATGATGGCGTTCTTTCCGCCCGTTTCGGCTGAAAGCGGACATGCAGGATTGTGTTCGAGCAGTCGAAAAGCGGTATCCGTACCGCCTGTGAGTATCACGTGCTTGATAGCCGGATGCGCGGTAAGGTAGTTCAGCGGTTCGCGACCGTCGCTACATACCACTTGCAGCGTATCCTTTGGCACGCCGGCATCCCAGAAGCATTTTGCAAATTCCCACGCAACGGGAAAAGAGACTGTCGCCGGTTTCAGAATCACCGTATTGCCTCCTGCCAATGCTGCCGCTACGCCGCCCACCGGTATTGCCAGCGGAAAATTCCAGGGAGGAATCACCAAAATTACTCCTTTGGGCGTGCAGCGAATACTGTCTAATTCGGCAAACCGTTGCATGGTGATGGGATAGTACCGGCAAAAATCTATTGCTTCCGATACTTCTACGTCGCCTTCAATAAAAGTTTTCCCGGTGATTGCCGACATGCAGCCGATCAAATCGCCACGCGCCGCGCACAGGTTGTCGGCAACGCGATGTAAGATTACGTTACGCTCGTTCACAGTGGTTTTGCGCCATTGGGGAGCATCAGCCTGCGCAATATCAACGATGCGTTTCATCTGTTCGATATCCGACAGGTGCAGCGCGCACACGCAAATCTCGTCGTTCTGACTGCGGTCAAAATATTGTCGTTTTTTCCCGCTGAAGATTTCTTCTTTACCCACTTGTACCGGAATAACGTAGGGCGTATCCGACGTATTTTTTTTCCAGCGCAACCGTATTGTATCAGCCCATTCGCGATTGGCGCGCAGGTCGAAATTGGTATCGGGTTCGTTGCTGAATGAATCGATATTCGGTACAGGTTGCGGCGGCAGGTTACGGTTTTGCTTGCGCGAAGGTTCGGAGAGGATCTTCTCTTTCATTGCGTAAGCCTGCTCGAACTGTTCATACAGAAAATTCCAATGCTCCGAGTCGACTTTCAGATTAAACGAATAGCTCAGAAAGTTATCCTTTCCTGTGTTTTCGTCAAGACGGCGCACCAGATAGGATACGGCGTTCAAAAAGTTTTCGTCTTTCACCACCGGCGTATAGAGGATGACCTGCTTTCCGAGCGATTTCATCGCGCGCGATAAGTGATTTGCCATTCCTTCGAGCATCTCGAAGTCTACATATTTTTCTACGCCGTTCTTTTGGCTCAGCAGATAAGCGTAGCCAAGCGTAAAGAAGTTGTGCGACGCCACGCCTACATGTACTGCCGCAGCGTTTTCGGGCAACAGCGCCCGGTCGAGCAGATGCAGGAAATTGGCGTCCACATCTATTTTTGTGGGTAATACAGGATTTTCCCACCCGCGCAACGAAGATATGATGGTTTCCATGCCCAGGTTGGCGCCTTTCACTAAACGCATTTTGATGGGCGCTCCGCCGTCTGCCGTCCGTTTTTTTGCAAAATCGAGCAACGCCGTCTGGAATAGCCATGCGTCAGGCAGGTAAGCCTGAACAACAATCCCCGCCGTATAGTTTTTGAACTGCGGCATCGCCATCACCGTAAGGAACACATCCAAAGTCAATTCCGTATCTTTGTACTCCTCCATATCGAGATTTACAAATTTAGGATGAAGCGCCCCCTGCCCATCAGCGCTGGGGTGGTCAATTGCCTGCTGGTAAATAGTAGCCACGCGACGGCAAAGCTCTTCCTTGCTCTGAGCATAGTTAAGCGGGTGCAACTGGGCGTAGATACCCGAAATCTTGATGGAGATATAGTTGATACGCGGGTCTTTTAACGCTTCCAGATAATGATGGTAGCGACGGTCGGCTTCTGCGTTGCCAAGCACTACCTCGCCGAGCAGATTTACATTTTGTCCAATGTTTTCCTTACGGCGAGAATCAAGGTGCTTATCCAGCGCAGGACGTTCTTCCTGAATGATCACTTTTTCGGTATCCATCCGCAACCGTTTCTTGAAAATAGGCACGGCAATAGGCGAAAAACGATAACCAATCAATGTAAACATTTTCAACAGAAAAGCGTCCGATTTGGAGAAAAACTCCGGAACTCCGTATCGCTCGATTAATATTTTCATGCGCCGCGCCAACTTTGAGTTGTTGCGGATCTGCGACGATTCGTCGAGCATTTTCGACAGCAATAACTTATCATTGGGACGTTGAACCAATATCGCATATTTCTCCTGCTCCTTCAGTTCGTCGGGCGTTATCTCCTTTTCACTCATCGAAAGGAATTGCTTTGCCCATTCGCTTACATCATTGATCATTACTTCTTTTACGGTTTTCATCTTTTAAAATCCAAACAATTTTTTAAAATCCAAACAATCTTTTAATGTGTCTGTCGTAAATATTTTCACATACTTGCCGACCAACTATTTCTTTATGTTTTTCGAGCGCTCCGGTAAATTCGCTTCCGTACTCGGCGGCTACCTTAAAGCTTACGTGTACCAACTGCCTGAAATTCGGATCATAATCCGGATGTCCGGGTATATGGCGCAGCGTGTTGGCTAATTTTTCGCCTGTCCAGCGTTCTATATCCTTGACTGTCGGCAACTTATCCCTGGCAATATCAATCACCGTAGCGTAGGGACCGCAAAGTTCGTCAAATCGATTGAATGCGTTTGAATATATCGCTTTCGCCAAATCTATTGCATCCTCATCGTTGGTCATTGCCAATCCGATGACTTCTTCGAGCCATGTGGTTCCCGCCGTTTTTATATGGATACCTTTGTCGTACTCCTTGATGAGTTTGCCCATGACGGGGTAAATCGAAAACTTGTCGCTGCCCGAATGGACGCTCATTTTGAGGTTGGCAGGCAGTCCAAATTCCTTCACGGCAAAATCAATCACCAGCAAATCTTCTTCAAATTCCTTGGCAAACTGGGCAACATCGCCTACATAGTCGACTCCCTTGTTGAACCGTCCGGTAAACTTGGGCGCTATGGTTTGCGCAGGAATTTTTTCTGCGGCAATAGCGCTCAAAATGAAAAACATTTCTACAGGCGACTGTGCATCGTTCACTTCGTCCATAGACACCTCTGCAACAAAATTGTCGGCTCCTTTTGCCTTTTCGATGTGCCGGTAGATTTTACCCGCCTCCTGTACGGCATACAGAAATTTTTCGGCAATAGTTTGCAGAAGCTCTGCCGAGACATCGAACGGTACGGCTATTCCCGGTATTTGCAACTTGCCGGTATACTTCATGTTGTCGGCAACGAATTTTTCGATGTCGGCTTGCGACGCTTTTTTTCCGATATAATCGGCTACGTCAATCGTGAAGAAATCCGAAGCATTCATAAACTTGTCCACATTGGAAAGGTTGATGTGGTCAGCGTCCACGTAATACTTTCCCTTATAGCCTAACGTTTTTACGGCTGCGTCGGCTTCCTTGCGCGTCTCGTCAGGCGTGGAATGAATAAACGTATGCTCTCTGTTCGACTTGTTCCACACTGGAACAATCTCTACTCCAAGAGTTTCTTTTGCTTTTACCAAAGCTGCTAACTGCGCTTCGCCTTGATGCGCGAACCGGTCGCCAATTCCAAATGAATATTTTTCTATTTGCATGTTTGTTTTGATTAATTATTAATGTATTATGATATTAAGGTAAATTACTTGTACGGATTCATTTTTAGCTTTTGCGAAAAAATGGTCTGACTTATTATTGCCAGAACAACTAAAACTAATGATGTGTGTTTCATGATGATAAATGATTTAATTAACGTTTAAGGATATGATAATGATACATTTAAAAATAAAATAATTTTTCGGTTTTGATAATCAATATTAAGTTCAGGGCACCAATTATATGAGTGATCCCCAGTTTTGCTTATGTTGGATACGAGATTTCCGTTGCAATCAATAAAATCCACTCGAGCGTTCATTCCGGCATTAAGATGCTCATACAGGAGAAAACCAAAGCCATCTCGGTAAGGGCAAATGGATACCTGTTTTTCACAATCATATACGCTGCAATTGTATAGCATCTCCTTCACGCGAGGTAAGGTATATGGATTAATGACATGACACAGAAATTCATCGGAAGTTCCCTCCTGACTGCTGTCCCATAAAGGAAAGTTTTTCATAAAGAGTCGTTTGTATTTTATATTCAGTTCTGGACAAGCTTCTATTGGATGTACCAGTCCTTCATATAAAATTTCTCCTTCGCAATTTCGAAAACAATATTGGAAATCATCGTTTATTTCTTGATGTTCAAACGAATAACCACGTCCATCTCTGTAATCGCACTGAATGATTTCGCCGTACAATTCATTTTCCAGCCATTTGCCAATCGTTTCAAATATCCAGAGATGATTTCCATAACTTGATGGATATTGGCGAAGTAAACTCTTCGGATCACATGTCTGTGTTTCTTCTATTTCTTTTCTTGCTTCTTCGTCCCAACATGAAGAAAGGATTATTTCAAAACACAATAAGGTAACTACAAAAATGAATGATCTTTTCACGTTGTTTAAAGATTATTTTACATCCCGAGTATTTTATCGAACCTCGCGCTCAAATCTTTCAATTCTTCGAGCGTTCTGCTGCTTCCCTGCTCGGTAGTAAGCCAAACGTGTTTGTAATTTTTACGTATTGCCTCCATTACCTTTGTCCAGTTCACGTCGCCCTCGGCAAGCTGCGACCTTAGTCTGCGACCTTGTTCGTCTACTTGTCGGGTATATTCCTTGATATGGATTCGTCCAATCCTGTCTCCCAAAATATTGATCCAATGATCGGGCCAATTGTAGGTACTCATGATATTTCCGATATCGAAATAAAATTTAACATACGGACTGTTGAATTGATCCACATAGTTACATGCTTCCATTGGACTCAAGAGAAAATAATTCCCTACATTTTCAACGCAGATCATTACTTTGAGCTTTTCAGCAATTGGTAGCAATTTCTTGATTCCTTCAACAGATCGGCGCCAACATTCATCGTAAGGCACGTTTTCGTTCACCACGCCGGGCACCAGCAGTATGGCGTCGGTACCATATGCGTGGGCGTCTTCAAGGGAGACGATTACTCCGTCCAATCCTTCCTGTCTTACGGCAGCATCAGGATGCGACAAAGGTCTGTTCCAGTGCGTATTACAACACACGTCCGTAATTGACAACCCGGTAGCTTTTGCAGCGTCAATTACTTCCTGTCTGTCCATGTGGCTGTTGGGTTCAATACCTTGAAAACCTGCTTCTTTAATTGCCTTGCACTTTTCAAGTACGGAAGCATCCCTCATTCCGACGGACCCCCACATGATTGATTTTTTGAAATCATTGGCGGGAAACAAGGAAGTAACAGCGCTTTCGGCAAAAGCGCTGTTACTATTCAACGGCAACGAAAGCGCGCCGGTAGCCAATACTGTGTTTTTAATAAAATTTCTTCTTTGCATGGTGTTATGTTTTTAAACTCTTGGCGGTGTACCTGCTACTGGAATTTCTTCTTTTAAATCGGGAACTGGACCAAATACATTGCTCTTGAACCTTAGGTTTTGGTCGGAAGCCATCATTTCGTCCCAGGTAACGAATTTGCCGGTGTATGCCGATTCGCGTCCCATGATAGCCATGAGCGTTGAATTTGCGAGTTGTTCGGCTTCGTTAACCGCTTTGCCGGTACGGATAGAATCGACCAAACGGATATGTTCCTGTACCATCATAGGGGGTACCGCCCATGTTTGGTCGGGGTCATCGCGTCTTGGTCTTGGATATTCCCAAGCAATGGTGCCGTCATAATTATAAATTTTGCTATTTCTGGCGTCAACGTAACCTTTTGTTCCGTAAAGCATACATGCGTACAGGTTATCGCACCCTGTTATTTGACGCGAGGTACAATGTGCGCGCATCCCGTTTTCATACAGAAAGTTTATGTTTATGTGGTCGTACATGTCGCCGGTAACGCGACGTTGCCTGCCACCATTCGCTTCGGCTCTAATGGGGAGTTTTTCGCCCAAAAACCATGTCATGAGATCAATTTCATGGATGAACTGTTCTACGACAAAATCACCCGAGGTACGGCAAAAGCTGACCCAATTACGCAATATATATTCGGTGTCGCTCCATCCGGGTTCGCGTTGTCTGAACCACAAAGAGCCGCCAAAGCGCGTCACATGCGCCGATAAAATTTCTCCGATGGCGCCATTGGCTACACGTTTATACGTCTCGATGAAATCTCTACTGGAACGAAAACATGTCCCACTGACAACTGACAATCCCTGCTGTGCAGCTTTTTTTCCTGCAATGATGATTTGTCTGACTCCCGTCGGATCGGTAGCGCATGGTTTTTCCATAAAGCAATGCTTTCCTTTTTCAACGACATAATCAAAGTCGTCCGGACGAAAGATGGGCGGATTGCACAACAGCACAACATCTACGCCAGAATCGGTCACTCCTTTGCAATTGTCTAAGCCGACAAAACAGTTTTCGTCGGCAATTTCATACCCGTTCTCTTTCAAGCTTGCGCGGCATTGATCCAATCTATCCTGAAAGGCATCGCCTAATGCGGTTATCTGCAATCCATCGCCGGCAGCCAAAAAATCCAATGCTGCGCCTGATCCGCGTCCGCCGCAACCCACAAGTCCTGCTTTGAGCGGTCTACCGTCAGGCGCTTTGGGCATTACTTCATGCGCTTTTATTTCCATGATTGGGACATCTTTCTGTCCTGAACCGGTACTGCATCCGGTCAAAATTGTAGGAACAGTAATCGTTCCTAATGCTCCTAATGCCGATGTTTTGAAGAAAGACCGGCGGTTTGTTTGATTATTTTTCATGATGTTCGGTTTTTAAAAATTAAGTTTGATTTACAATGGCAAAGGTAAGATATTTTCTGAAAATAACAATTAAATTATTTTATTTTATTTTACTGACTCACCACATTCCCCACAATTGTTACCATTGAAGAAGTATTCAACGTTGCCGCCGTTGTCCCTCCATTACTGACAGCGCCGCTGTACAATCCGTGAAAATCGCTTCCGCCGGTTAGTGTGCCGCCTTTAAAGATGGTGTAGCCTGTATTGGCTTGCAGTAATGGCGAACTGTATACCAACGCCATATCCTCCGAATAGGCTCTGGGGAGTTTACATGTCAAAACTTCGGCATTATGGGATGATTTGATGTAAATCAGTTGTCCTTTTGTGAATCTTGTGGCGCCCCAAACTATTGTCCGCTGTCTGCTGGCGCTTTCATTGGGTATGGTTGTTGCTCTACCCACGCCAATTACAGTCCCTCCAGTGATGGAAAACGTTTTGGCGCAGTCGAAAGCGTTCCTTGTCCCGGATGTAAGAAGCAGCCCCCCTGTAATAGCAATCGCGCCGTTCCTTGACATCAATCCGGCTCTGCCGTAGCAGAATATTTCGCCTCCGGTAACTACAATGTTTCCTTCGGCGCGTATTCCTTCTTCAAGCGATTCTATTTCGGTTCTTCCGCCGGAAATTGTCAGATTTTCGATGGATTTTAGCCCTTTATTGCCCGAATAAATCTGTATCTCGCCATTGTTGATCGTGATGTAGCCTTTTGCACAATCTACTCCGTCCGATTTGGCATTGACCACCAGCTTTCCACCGTTCATCTCAAAGTAGTCATTGCAGTGGATACCGTCTGACGTGGCGTTATTGACTGTTATGTTCCCGTTGTTGATTCGGATGTAATCATCGCTGCAAATGGCATGCCCATAATTTCCGTAAACCAACAGGCTGCCTGCCCCGTTAAAAATCAACTGACCTTCGCTAAAAAAAGTGGCTTTCATATCTTCGCCTGCCGTCATTTGGAATGAGCCGCCATCAATTAACCGGTTCGATGTATGGTCTACCAGCATAACGGAAATTCTACTCCCCGATTGAATATTAATAGCAGCCCCTGTAGGATTCAGAATACTTACGCCGTTGAGTATCAATCCGAATCTTAGGTCGCTGTATATCTTGACAAATCCATTGGACGTATTTCCCGAAAGTACATAGTTTACCTCCATATCCAATGTAGTTGATATGATCGTAACGTTTTGTTTTTCAATATTTACCGTTACTCCGTAGTTTTCGAAAGGGTTATTCACTTCGGCTTGTCCGTTTATAAAATTGATGCTTACGGCAAAGGGGACGGAAATATTTTGTGTGTTGGTTTCAAAATTTTCATCAGGTATGATGATTTCTTTTCGACTCTCTTCGTCGGGAATTTTTAGACACGAAGCAGCCAAAAACATGATGAGCATGAAGATGATATATTTTGTTTTCATGCGATTTGAATTTTGAGTTTAAAATGAATACGAGAATCCTACCTGAATAATATTACGTTTGTTTTTTTCCGAGCCGTCCACTTCGGTTTCAAACTTGTATCCAACATCAATGCTGTGGCTGCCGCTCATTCTGTAAACAGTACCGATGCTAAAGCGATTTTGGTAATGACTGTATTCCAAGTCGCTAAACAGTTGATGGAACATTTCGTAATGCGCATAGGGTCTGAACGAAGATCCCTTTATGTTGTACCTCAATCTGAATCGGTTGCGCAACACCCAATTGGTGTTTTCGTTATCAAACGTATTGATGTTTTCGTCGCTATTTCCCAGTAGGGTCAGTTGCATCCGCATACGCCAGTCGGCAGTGAAACGCGCAAATCTATACTGACCTCTTGTCTGCAAATAATACCGATGACGGTAGTTATAGGCTTCTCTCCTGTATCTGGCAATCAGCAAATATCCGACGCCCAAATTAAAATGGTCGCCAAGGCTTCGGGTCACGCTTACGCCCCCTCTAATCTGGTCGGTTGCGCTTAATTTGTTCCTTAAACGGGTTTCGAGGTCTACGCCCAAATCCCATTTTTCTGATAGCGCTTTTTCCAGTTCAAAGCTTGTCCACAAACCCCAATCGCTGTCTTGTGCGTACAACAGCGCACCGTTTGCCAACAGTATCATGGCAAAGAGACATTTTCCGATGGATAATGAAATTGGTTTCATGCGATTTATGTTTTATTAATATAATTCGTCAGGTATTGTACCGCTTTCTTCCATAGTTTCGGCTGTATTGACTTCTGCTTCTTCTGTCAGGTATGAAATTTTCAACATTGCCGAATCCCGCAAAAAATTAACCGTACCTGTTTCAATCTTGACAATAGTAAGCCCCAGCCGTTCTTCGAGGTCGGCTTTCAATTCGTGCTCTTTTCCTGCTTTTATCAGGCGCATGTTGTCGTACCTCACTTTTTTAACGGATATATGATTTTTGATCAAATTGCCCTCGAACAACCAACAGGCAATAATAAACAGGAGGTTGACCAACGCCAATCCGGCATATCCGATTTGTTTGTTTGCCAGCGCATTAATCACCGAAATTCCGATAATGACAAAAAGATAGGTCATTTCCTTAATCGGAATGGATATGGTACGATAGCGGATAATACCGAAGACGGCAAACAAACCCAAAGCAAGCCCTATTTGCAGCCTATTGTTGTCTAAGAGAAAAACCAAAAAGAATACGGTAAGGCTGATCAGGCTGAAGGCGGTCAGGTAGTCCTTACGTTGCATTTTGCGGAAGTAAAGTCCGTAAATAATAATGCCGGTAACTATCAGGTTGAAAACAAGCGGGATAATGAGATCGGCGAAGTTTTTTGGCACAAGTGATTCAAGTTCAATCAATTCGTTCATATTACTTTTTTAATAAATCGTGAAAATTGGGGTTTATATAGTTTGTATCCGGTTTCGGGTTCAGTGAGGAGTATTCCTGTGCAGTACTTGCTCACGCCTCCGGGGCGGATACTTTTGCTGCGCAGATATTCCTTGATGGACGATCCGGCTGTTTTATTCTGCTTCAGTTCAACAATGGCAACCTGGTCGTAAACCGGCGTTGTAACACCGGAGGGCGAGCGAAAGCGCAGGTTGAAATCGAGGGTAACTCTTTCAGATAATTCATTATTTATGAGGGTAATACGCTCAAAACTATTCATAAGAGAGGGCGTTAGTTCATCGGCGCGGAAGGGCGATTTTTGAGGTATCCAATCGTTTGCCTCTGTGCCGTTTTCCGCAACGGGAATCCTTCGCTTGGAAGTCCGACCCTTATTGCACTTTTGCTTGACTTCAAAGAATTTCAGCCCGTTTTGGGAATATGTCCGTTCACGGACTTTGTATCTTGGAAACCGTCCGGTGACATGTGAGTGGAACATTTTTCTGTCATTTGTATCGTAATACAACGATGTATACGTACCGATACGTTGAGATGCAATTTCGAGCACATGGTAATCCTGCCGGACGTCATGCAATAGCCGAATGGCATCATCAACCGGGATAATGTACTTGGTATCAATTCGGTGCATCAATTTCACCGCTTCCGCATTTTCAAGCACTAACGAACGATATGATGCAAGAATATTCTGAATAGCATCCGGCAAAGTCATTTTTTCTATGGCAAAGCGTTTTTTGATAGCACAAAGATAAGCAAAAAACGATTAATCATGAAAGAAAATCTGCAAATTGAGTATTTTATCGACAAAAACACGGTTTATCGCCATAAAAGTAAATTTCAATTTTTAATTGCTCTCACCGTTTTCGCCTTGCCGTTCTTTTCCACGCGGAACAAGTACATACCCGCCGGCAAATGATCCATGCGGATGATTTCATCCGGATTTATGATCCTTTGTATGTGAACCAAAGCACCACTTGCAGTAAACACCTGTAACATACATCCTTCTGCACCCACAAGGTGTACCTCTCCCCTAAATGGATTTGGGTAAATTTTCAAATTGACAAAAATATCTTCAACCGGCAAAGGTATTTCAGAGACACCCCATTTATTTGAATAGTTTTTTGTCCCGCCATTCAGGAAGATAATCAGGTTCGGGTCACCGTCTGTTTGTCTTCCAACTGTTCGTCTATCGCCATCTGAATATAAATCATTTGACATTCTCACTTCAAAAAAGTCAAGTTCCCGACCTTTATCGTCAAATAATTTGAATGATATATCTCTCTGAGCCGTAATCCCCCAAGTGAAACCATCGTCCATGTCTTGAGTCCACGTCTTGAATCCTTTAGCGGCAATGTTTGTACCGGCAGGAATAGTCCAATCGTTGACTGCATTGACGTCATCAATTTTCCGAATCGTATAAGCGGTCAGGTCAACCGTTTCATCCTCGTCATTGTAAAGTTCTATCCACTTGTCATTTCCACTGATTTCATTGATGAATATTCTTTTTCCCGCGCCTACTTCACAGGCTTCGGGTGTTCCTTCGTTATTCGAATAACCTTTGGTTCCTCCGTTCAGGAAGACAATCAGGTTCGGATTTCCGTCTGTTTGCCTGCCTACCGTGCGGTGATCGCCCAGTGAATACAGATTATCAAGCATTTTCACTTCAAAGAAATCAATCTCCCGTCCTTCGTCATCAAATAATTTAAATGCTACGTCTTTTCGTGCAGTCATTCCTAAAGGAAAAACCTTGAATCCTTTTGCGTCTATGATGGTTCCGGGAGGAACAGTCCAACTGAAAAAATCGCCCTCATTATCCATGACATTAATTGTAAAGCCTGTCAAATGAACCGGTTCATTTTCGGCATTATAGATTTCCAACCATTTATCGTTTCCGCTGATTTCGTTGATGTATATTTTCAAAGTGCTATCATCTACTTTTTCATAAATAGCTTTTAAAGAAATATTTTGCGATAATATTCCGGTATACACCGGCTCTGTCAGAATTTGTATCTCTTCATCTCCTTCTTCTTTATATTCCCAATGCTTAAATTGATAACCGGCAACTTTATCCGGAGTTATTACGACAGGTTGATCCTTAAAATATCGCAAATCAATCTTGTTATCAATGATTGCTTCCGTAAAGAATTGGTATTTGGCTTTGCTGATGTTGGAAGAGATTTTTATGATTTGCGTTTCGGTGGTAGGGAAAAAGCGTTCGCCCATTTGCTGGTATACATAGTCAGGACGGTTTGCTGAAAATTCTTTCATTCTGCTTGTAGATTGATCAAAATTATTGTATTGTCCCCATCGATGTTTATGGTAAACAATTTCTGTGGAAATTCTTGAAATAAGTCTGTCCATGATACTATCCACCCGAATAGGTGCAAAAGTTGAAGAAATGTGAACGCATAATTTATGAAGCATTTTATCTCTAAAATCATCACTTAACATTAAACGATGATATATTGAAATGAATCCTCTGTTACTAGTCGACATTCGCGCATCCAAATAGTCAAACATATTATGGTCAGGTCTAAGGCGTTCATGAGTATAGTAGTAAAAACCCATATCAGTATCATATAAAATCCATCTCCATTTTCCATTTTGTTTGTTCTTCCACACTTTAAAGTTATTATGAGGCCAATCAGTATTATTTATATAAATTTGAGTGAGCATATATTCAGCAAAACTGTCAATATCTATCATATTCTCAACTTGCTTGTATACATTTGGATCGGACAAGTCATTTTGTTCAACAAAATTCAAAAAATAAACAAACTCAGGATGTCTAAATATTTCATTGATTGTCAGCAAATAAAAGTCGTCCTCACTAAACCCGTAATTTGAATAAAGATGATCCGAAGCGGACACTTCGCGCAAATTCAAAATTCCATAATATTCTCCGTTAATAAAGACTACCGAAGGTTCATAAGCTTGATGATCAATATCCATACGTCCGGTTATAAGTGTTTGATGAAAGCCGCATCTTATCATAGACTCTAAAAAATCGCCACCGGAATTGCGAAGTATGATGTCTTTATAACTACGATTAGGCTTTTGTGCACTAAAAAAATCATAACGCAAATGATTATCACCAAATTTTTTCCGGGGCTTAATTTTTAAACTTTTAGAAACATACACGCGAGAACAATTACCAAAAATTCTAATATCCAGTTCCTGGCTTAATACCTGTCGTTTGAGAGTATCAAAAAACTCAAAATTAGCAGGTCTGAACCAGTCTCTGTTGAAGTTTGCATTAACACCACAATGACTTATGCCATTAGATCCTATCACATATATTCCAATCATATCATCGAAAAGATTTTTTTGTTCTGTAACGATAGAAACTACCGGCAAATTAAAGTTTCTTTCATTTACAAAATACGTTGTGGTAACAATATTGCTAGGGATTTTATACTCACCTATTGAAATTGCACGAACACAAGTAGTTTCTGTTAAAACTATTATTTCATCCGCTATATATGGAATTGAATTTGAGTTTGGCTCTGAACCATCGGTTGTATAATAAATAGTTTCATCTAATGCAGGATACTTAAATGAAATATTGACGGAACCTTGAAAAAAACCTCCGTCCATGACAAATATTGGATCCCTGCAAATAATACTTGCATATTTTCTGCCATTATTGGATGCACCGTTACTGTATTCTACAAAAAAAACCCAATCGTTTTCTCCATCTATCAAACGTCCGTAGGACACATTACGATACTGATTCGGATACGTCACCAGATCAATAATATTGCCGCTTTCATCCAATAGATAAAGAGTCCCACCATCTGGGTCTAACTTAAAAGTTGAGTACCCGCTCAAATCATCTAGATTGATCTCAATGCGATCCTCATTCTCACTTCCCTCTCGTTCAAACCATAAAACAGAAAAGCCTTTTGACGGAATTTTTTTGCTCAATGGTTTCCATTGCTTTGGTTGGCTTAAATCATCAGTGAAATAATAAGCGCTTAGATCTTCTTCTGTTTCGCCCATATTATACAACTCAACCCACATGCGGTAATTATAATAGGGGTCCATTACCGCAGAAACGTTGTTGGACATTATTTCATTGATTCGCAACTGGGCAAATGCAAATGCAGATGTGAATATGAAAAACGAAAACAATAAACACCTTTTCATATTCATGTTATTTCGATTTCTTTTATCCGCCGCATACAAAGGATAGATTTAAAATTGGTAGATAACGCATCTATTGATTTTTGATTGGCAATTGTAATCCATAACGCAAAAATAATGTTTTTATTAAAATTGGGGGCAATATTTTACTTGAGATTTTCGTAATATTCAGAATTCATTTAGACGTATTATTTAGAGCCTCTTTATTCGTCATCAAAAAACAAAGCCAGAAAGCGAACGGAACCACCCCTTTGGAGACATACAAAACCGATTCCGTCCAACAAAACAATATATATATGGCTAAAAACGATAACAATAGATAGTTTTTTTCGCGGACGCCCAACCATAATATCCAAACAAACAAAACCAACAGAATGAGAACTCCCGGAATACCGAATTGCACCATGTCTTCAAAGTATTGATTGTGAAACTGGTTAAAATCGTATGGCGATTCTATTCCCAAACCATGCGCCCGCTCTTCCGATTGAATCAACGTTTTTGAATATCCGGTTCCCCACCCGAAAACAGGTTTTTCCTTGACGGCTGAAATGGCTGTTTTTCGCAAATCCGCTCGGATAGGGTCAACAAACCTGTCGTCAATATTAGGCAATAATTGAAATATAACTCCCGCCGCAACTATTCCTGCAACCACTAATCCCCATTTTAGCGCAGGCTTAAATTTACAATAGAACAGATAGCCCAGCAGCAATAATACCGGCGCAATCATCATTCCGACACGCGCACCGGCTAATATTGTAAAAACAATCGGCAACAAAACGCCCAACAACATTTCTGTGAGTGATATTTGCTTTTCGTCCTGAAATCTCAAATACAATGCCGCCGGAACCGCCATTAGTAGAATAGTACTTAAAAATGACGGGTGCGCATGTGCGGGCCACATCATCAATAACGGGGCATGGAGTTTACTGTCTGTAAAAATCATATTCCATGTCAACTCCGGCACAATGGTAGCATACGATAATAACCCAAACGCACAAAATGCAATTGCCGACCACACAAAAAAACGAAGAAGCAAAATCATATTTTTTTTCGGAAACTGTATCATACTGAAAACAACAGGAAACAGCGCCAACTGAATTCCTCTATCCAATCGTTTGAACCCCGAATAAAAATCTCCTGAGTAGGATAAACCGATAATATCCATCAAATACATGGCACAAAGAACATAAAATATCGGTTGCCATGTTAAGTGTCGGGATTTGTCTCGTATAAAAGCAATAACCATGGCGAGGAGCATAAGTCCCATAGAATAGTCGGTATAGTTTATTTTGAGAGGCAAAGAGGCTAAGAAAAAAGCAATACTGAAAACGAGGAAATGCTGAGAAGAAAGTTGCCGACAGAGTATGAAGAGAAGAGCGAGAAGAACAGCGAGTAGTGAAATGCGTAGGAAGAGTTGAAACCCGATGGGGCGGAAAGGGTCATAAAAGGCGGAAATAAATACAGGAAAAGTTCCGGAAATGTTTTTATCAATGGGGCTTTTTATTGTTTTGGATTTGGAGTCAATCTCAAACATAAGCCCATCCTGCCACCAAAGATGATTCATTATATCCTGAGGATAAATTTTACCGAAATTTTTTAATCGAATGGACGAAACAGCAAGTATGCTATCAGAACAAGAATGAACTGTAACAGATAATGCAACAGTATTTAGGATAAGACTATCCGGCAGAGGAATATCCACCCTGCTACGGACAACATCAGCAGAAGTTACGGTTGCTCCATTAACAGTAATGTAGCGATTTTCTATTTGTGAGTAAATGGCAATAGAAACACTGTCGCCTTCCTGCAAGTTGCTGCATATTGAAACCTCAGAAAGCCGATTTGTGCAGGCAGTAAACGTTAGAAGCAAAAACAAAAAGAGTTTGCTTGCAACAAAAAGAGAGTAACGCATTTAGAGAGCCTATAAAAATTTTTGTGTAAACGTATATTTTACGTTATATGAAAAAATTAAATTAAACATTATTTTTCTTATACCATTCATACACTTTTTGAATGCCTTCTTCCAGCGATGTTTTGTGTTTCCATCCAAGTTTGTGCAGTAATGATACATCCAATAATTTTCGGGGCGTACCATCGGGTTTGCCGGTGTCATTGGTAATAGTTCCTTGATAGCCCACGATATTTTTTATCATCGCCGCCAGTTCGCGGATTGCAATATCCTCGCCTGTTCCCACATTTACATGCAAGGCTTCATTGTATTCTTTCATCAAAAATATGCATGCGTCCGCCAAGTCATCTACAAATAAAAATTCTCGCTTAGGAGCGCCGCTGCCCCATATTACAACACTATCCGAATTTTGCTGTTTTGCTTCATAAAATTTTCTGATTAACGCAGGCAACACATGTGAATTTTGCAAATCAAAATTATCATTAATGCCGTATAGATTGGTTGGCATTGCGGAGATAAAATTACATCCGTATTCTTTTCTGTAAAATTTGCATAATTCGATGCCTGCAATTTTAGCAACGGCGTATGCTTCGTTGGTCGGCTCTAAATAGCCGCTCAACAAATATTCCTCTTTAATCGGCTGCGCAGCCATTTTGGGATATATGCAAGAACTCCCTAAAAAGAGCAGTTTTTTCACATTGTGCTTGTATGAGGAATGAATAATATTTGTTGCAATCATCAGGTTATCGTATATAAATTGAGCGGGGTACATATTGTTGGCGTGGATGCCGCCGACCTTTGCCGCAGCCAAAAATACATAATCGGGTTTTTGATTTGCAAAAAAATCATCCGCCGCCTGTTGATTGCGCAAATCTAATTCTCGGATACTTTTTGAAAGAATATTACCGTAGCCTTTTGCCCGTAACGCACGCATAATGGCGGAGCCTACCATGCCATCGCCGCCTGCAATATATATTTTGTCATTTATATTCATGATTTTTTTTCTTAAAATTTAATTCGCGAGTGATGCAATTTTTCTACATATTCATAATCGAACTTTACCATCTTTTTTACTAATTCGGGAAAAGAAGTTTTTGTAGGATTCCATCCTAAAAGCGTTTTTGCTTTTGCAGGGTTTCCCTGTAATTGCTCTACTTCGGCAGGACGAAAATATTTTGGATCTACTTCTACAAGAACACGATTTGTTTTTTTGCAAACACCTTTTTCATCTGCCCCTTTTCCTTGCCACTCAATCTCAATACTCAATTCTTTAAAGGCTAAGGCGCAAAATTCCCGCACAGTGTGCATTTCTCCGGTAGCAATGACAAAATCTTCGGCTGTGTGATGTTGTAAAATTAGCCACATGCACTCTACATAATCTTTGGCATAGCCCCAGTCGCGCCGCGCATCAAGATTTCCCAAGTATAACTTTTTTTGATACCCCCGCGCTATGCGGGATGCCGCCATCGTGATTTTGCGGGATACAAATGTTTCGCCGCGCCGTTCGCTTTCATGATTAAATAAAATACCGTTTACGGCAAACATATTGTAAGCCTCGCGGTAATTTTTTGTAATCCAGAACGCATAGAGTTTCGCCACTCCGTAGGGCGAGCGCGGGTAGAAAGGAGTTGTTTCGGATTGCGGAACTTCCTGCACCAATCCGTATAACTCGGAAGTAGAAGCCTGATAGATTTTTGTTTTCTTTTCCAAACCGCAAATTCGCACGGCTTCAAGCAATCGCAGAGTGCCTACGCCATCGGTTTCGGTAGTGTACTCCGGCACTTCAAACGACACCTTTACGTGCGATTGGGCTGCGAGATTATAAATTTCGTCGGGCTTGATGGTTTGAATCAGGCGGATTAGATTCGACGAGTCGGTCATATCGCCGTAATGCAGTTGCACTTTGCGATTTTTGTGCATATCCTCAATAAGATCGTCAATGTAGAGATGCTCGATTTTATGGGTGTTGAACGAAGATGCTCGGCGAATAATGCCGTGTACATTGTAGCCTTTTTCTAACAAAAATTCTGCCAGATAAGAGCCATCTTGACCATTAATACCGGTAATAAGTGCTGTTTTCATTATTCTGAAATAAAAATTATGTTATCTTTTGGGGGAGTTACAAACTCAAATTTTATCGTTCTATCCAAGCCTTCAGACAGGGTGTAAGCGGGTTATTGTTTTTTAGGTCGTTGAATGTATTGTAAAATTTTTCGAACTGGTTTTAGATATCGAGTAAAACAGTAAGGGTGTAACCCATTTATCTTCCAAGCCATAATATCTTCCTTATTGCCTCGTATTCTGCTTTTTAGACTTTGATTACTCTTTCCCCCCGAACGCATTTTTACTAAAATTTCGGGTAAATAAGCAAGCTTAATGTGTTCTTTGTGAATTATCCGCAACATAAATTCATAGTCGGCTGCACTTATAAAGTTAGTATTAAAACAACCATACTTTTCATACACCTCTCTTTTTACAAAAAAAGTTGGATGCGGAGGCATCCAACCCCACAAAAATGCGTTCTTTTGATAATCTCCCGATTTCCAATAACGTCGTACTTTGTCAATAGTATTGGAATGCACATAGAGCAAATCGCCATATACGGCATCAATATTTTTTTCTTGGAGGAGTTGTGCCGCTTTTGCCACTACATTACTGTTGGCGTAAAAATCATCCGAGTTTAAAATACCAACAACATCTCCGGTTGTCATTGCAACCCCTTTGTTCATGGCATCATAAATTCCGTTATCTTTCTCGCTCATCCATTTCATACGTCCATTAAATTGCGACTCATACGACTTTACAATATCCATTGTAACATCTATCGAATTGCCATCTACAACAATGTATTCTATATCTCCATACGTTTGATTGAGTACGGATTCAATAGTGGTACGAATATGCTTTTCGCTATTGTAGCATACGGTTATGATGGATACTTTCATACAAGCTACTTTTCTAATATGCTAAGATACACTTCATTTATGATAGACTTGAATTCTTGTCTATATTGATTGAATAGTATTTTGTTTTTTTTTCGATATTCGTTTTTTGTTGCTTGTGACATTTGATAAATGTCATATATTTTTTTTGATAAATCAACAGCATCTCCCATTTTGAACAAAAAGAATTTATCAATTAACGTGTTATTATCAAACATTGAGATATCTGAAGCTATTAATAGTGTGTTTAAAGATATAATACTTGATGGAATTCCACTATTAGTACCTCTTTTATACGGAAGAACAACGACATCAGATTCGCCAATCAATTTCCAATATGTATGATCATCTATAAAATGAGGCTTGATATGAACAGATGGTCTCAAATTCGCAGGAATATCTTTACGATCTGGAAAATATCCGGCAATCAACAATTCTATATTATGAGCATCGTTATCCAAACGACTCCATGCGTCAACCAGAATATCAACTCCCTTTTCTTTCCGAAAGTTTCCAAGCATACTTACCTTGAATTTTTCATGACGTTGAACCTCCGGTAAACCATAAAGGAGCGTTAAATCCATTACCGGAAAAGGATGTTCAACAATGTTAGCAGTGATACCGTAGTATTTTTCAAGTTCTTCACGGGAATTTTGATTGTGGATAATCAGAGTATCAGCTAATTTAAAGAATCGTTTTTTCCTTTTTATTTTTTTTTGCAATATTTTTTCATTAGAAATATTTAAAGGCAACGTATCATGACAAGTAATTAACAATTTCGTTTTAGTGAATATTTTGATGATGCATAAAAAATAATATTCTACAATCACATCTGATGTTAGACTATAGTTTAATATTTTAGGGTTATTGCGCAGGACATAAAACAGGGAGAATAAAAGAGCATAACAAAGTTCTACAAACCGGATAGCCAGTCTTATTGCTCTTCTTTTTATCTTGTACGGCGCAGAAAGCTCAGAATATCGATAAAAAATTTTTTTACCCTTCTGAAACGGATAATAAGAGTTCACGATTAATTCTTGTCTGAAATTATCGGACAGAACTGAATATATCTCATTCATGTACAATCCAGCTGAACCGCTTGTTCCGGCATAAATATGCAATATGTCGATGTTTTTCATTTTGGTATTTGACCTAGTAATAGTTCTTTTGATGTTTTAATAATGATCTTAAAAATAATCCACGCCCTGCGAAATCTTCCTTTGAACAAGCGGGAGCAAACCGAATAGAGCACAAATGGATAAACAATTATCAAAAATTTCGGATAAAAGCGATACGTAAATACTAAGCGATTACGTACTTGACACATATCAGCAGTTTTGCTTATGTATCCCTTCTTTGTTGTAGAGCTTCCTTCTTTATGATATACTTTAACGCGAGGTTCGTATCCTATTTCCCAACCTTTTGCTTTGCCTCTCATTGTCCAGTCAAGCTCCTCAAAATAGAGAAAATAATCTTCTCGCATTAAGCCAATATCTTTAATAAATTCTTTTCGAACAAACATAGATGCGCCTATCACGTAGTCAAAAATTAATAACTCCTTATTAAATTGTTCAATATCTTTTTGCCGATATCCAATATGTTTACTTTTTGCCAACCATTTGTTATACACTCCCCCTACACCTTGTAGGATAAAAGGCTGGTCATAAAAATATAATTTCCCTCCAAGCATACCATATCTTTTGTAATGGTCGGCATCCATCCTATCTACAAAAAGGTTTAGTGAGTTAGGAGCAATGACTGTATCATTATTTAGAATCCAAACATACCGATACTCAAATTGTGCTCTGTCCAACATTTTAATCGCAAGGTTATTTCCATATGCAAATCCTCCATTTTTTTTAGCTTTTAATAAAAAAAACTTGCTTGAATAATCTATTTCCGATATTTCATTTAAATCCTCTTCTAACAAAATTTCATATAGATGTATTTCCGTATTTTGTATAAGTGATTGTGTTATTTGCTCATAAGAATCATCGGTTGAACAATTATCAACAACAACTATTTTATAATTTGAATTTTCAAGTTTCAATAAAGAGTCGATACACTCAATGGTATCCTTCCACCCATTATAATTGACTAGCACAATAATTGTCATTTTTTCTCCTCTTCATTTTATAGTTTTCCCACAATCCTGCCATAATTCCCCAAAAGATTGGGAATGAAATGGCGGAAAAAATCCACATATTAGCAAAAGTATTTAAAATAACTGTAACACTTGTTATTGACATTACAGGAATATAATATTTATTTCCAGTTTTTAAGCATAATGGAATAAACAAGAGTAGTATTGTTTGGTACATAAAAAGTAAAAACATACCAACATATCCCATAGTTAAATACGCATCGTAATACATAGTTGATACAGTAAAATTGACAGATATTTGTGGTTTATTCTGAGTATTTGGCGGTGGTTGATAAATACGTTTACTAATAAAGTCCGGACATATACATGAGAAAAAAAATGTTTTAAAATCATAAGTTGGTATACCTGAATCAATGGCTTTTTGCAAATTCCCCAGTGGTGACGCCGCATACATGTATGGCCATAAAAACGCATCAGAAATTACATTTTTCTTAAATCGTTCAGAGGGTACTGCTATCTTATCGTGAAAAGCCGTGTCGCTTTTTAAACGAGCATTCCCTAATAAGGCAAATCCATAAAATACACCTATTACAATTATTGATACAACTATCACTTTTTTGAAAAATAATCGTTGTATTGAAAATACGTAAACAATCAATGCCCCAAAAAAAATCTCAAAAAACATTCCTCTATTAACCATTAGAACAGGAGGAATAAGTATTAAAAAAAAATAAAATAGATTTTTTTTGGAGAAGCGTGATATCAGTTTATGAAAAAGGACTATAGAATAAAAAACGGTAAATGTGACTAAAAAAACATGAAATGTAGGAATCCCCCCAAAATGTGTAAACTTGGCTGATTGAGATAGTGTAAACAAAGGAATACGCCCAACA
>Ga0099364_10002544_pt1 | contig 29013 bp, 28 predicted proteins | sample TergutTh196P3_FD_73070 | JGI IMG/M metagenome (GOLD analysis project Ga0099364, IMG submission 73070) | Microcerotermes parvus P3 segment gut microbial communities from Pointe-Noire, Republic of the Congo - Th196 P3 | ecosystem: Host-associated > Arthropoda: Insects > Digestive system > Gut ...
TCTTGAACATGCTGAAAGCTTTTGCTATCATTTTTCCTGATTGAGCCCATGTGTTTTCCTCCTGAAAATGGCTGGTTGATGTTTACACAACCCTTTTACCAGAAAAACCTTGGGCTTGTCCATATCAATCTTTTCAATTTCTTCCTGGATTGGGAACTACTGACATGGATTGTGATGTGATTTTTGATGCGGCGGAATGGCAATCGGTTTGGAGTGTCACGCAACCCGGCAAGCCGTTGCCGAAAAAACCGCCGAAATTGTCGGAGATGATCCGGCTGTTCGCGAGCCTCGGCGGTGATGTCAACCGGGCGACTCGCACGACCTCAATCGGCCAACGCGAACCTGCCCCGCCCGGTGTCGAAACGCCTTGGAAAGGTCTGCAACGCACCCGCGACTTCGCCTGGGCATGGAATACCTTCGGACCTGGAGCAACAATAAAATGACAACTTGTGAGGTACAACGAGGGGAGGACGGTGGGAGCAATCCCGCCTCCGACCCGATTGAGTTCCAAAGCTTTTTTTGGCAGAAAGTAGGTTAAGGAGCTGTGTCGAATTAACCTTTACCAACACGAAACAATCGGGTAAAATTATTAGAGGAATGAATAAGTCACAACGAAATGATTGACGCACGTTATTGTGTGTCATTATTGGCACAGTTTTTGCGAAACTTTTGGCTTTCCGAACAAGCCTCATTCGCCGATCACCATTTTTCGCAAAGGAAAACACAATGAATGACAAGAATATCTCACCGGAACAGGCGTCCACCGATCTCGGACGGCGAACCATGCTCGGCAAATTGCTTGGGGGTGCGGCGGCAGTCGCGGCCAGTGGTTCGCTGTTCAGTCGTGAGGAGGAAGTACTCGCGGCCACACTTTCCGGGCAAGACGCAGGCACTCCCCAGGATGTCGAAGCGGACGGTTTGTCCGGTGCTTCGCGCTTGCACACCAATTGGTCGAAATATGAAGACCTGAAAAAACCCATGTCCACCGCCAAAATCGGCGACATGAGACTCAGTCGCATGTTTCTCGGCGGAAACCTCATCGGCGGCTGGGCCCATGCCCGCGACCTGATCTACGTTTCCGATCTCGTCAAAGCCTACCATACCCGCGAGAAAATCTACGCCACCTTTCAAATGGCCGAAGCCTGCGGCATCAACGCCTATCTCGGGCACTATTCGCACATCGGCATCATGACCGACTACTGGGACAAAAAGAGCGGCACGCTGAAATACATCGCCGACTGTTCCGACATCCAGGGTGCCCTTCGTTGCGCCGAACTGGGTGCCTCGGCATGTTACATTCAAGGCGGAGTCGGCGACCGCCTTGTGCGCGAAGGGAAGTTCGACGAAATCGAACGTTTCCTTGATTTTGTTCGCGGGGAAGGCATACCGGTCGGCCTCGGCGGACATTACCTCTCGACAATCCAGGGTTATGTTGACCACGGTTTTGAGCCGGATTTCTGGATGAAAACGATCCACCATGACCGCTATTGGTCGCGGCAACCCGACGATGACGAGTGCGACAATGTGTTCTGCCGCGAGCCGAAGGAGACCATCGAATACATGAAGTCGCTACCGCAACCCTGGATAGGGTTCAAAGTCCTGGCCGCTGGCGCATTGACGCCGCAGGATGGCTTCCGATACGCCTTTGAAGGCGGAGCCGATTTCATTTGCGTCGGCATGTATGACTTCCAGATCGTGGACAATGTCAATATCTGTATGGACATCCTCGACTCGCAACTGAACCGCACCCGGCCGTGGTGCAATGCGTGATGATGACTTGGTACTACTGGAGCGTCAAGCCTAAAATTTGAAATTGACTAAATCAGTGATGAATCCAAATTTTCGGGTTTTGCACAAACAAACGGGGAATGATTACTAAATCAGTCAACCTCGAGTTTTAGGCTTGACAAGGCACTACGCATTTTACAATTTCGCAATCCGGTATGACATGGCCCATCTTCGCGCGAAAAAAAACACGATATTACGTGATGAAATCTTTCCTTTGCTTTTCGAGACGACCGTAATGGGGCGGCATCCCTATTGCGAGGTCATTCTCGACCACGGAGCGGTCAGCCGCGAGCACGCGAGAATCTCGCGGAACCAGAGCCGCTATTACGTCGAGGACCTGCACAGCCGGAACGGAACCTGGCTCAACGGCAAGCCGGTCGAGCGAAAGCAGCAGTTGTTCAACGGCGACGTCATCCGCGTTTGTGACCTCGAATTTATTTTTTACAGCGATTCGACCGAACGTCCCCCGACGGCAAGCGACTCGTACATCGAAACCGGGCAGCAGCTTCTGCTCGACGAATCGCCGATGCACGTGCCGTTGCGCGTGACCTCGGAAATCCCGGTGGGGATGCAGAGTGCTTCGTCGATTCGCCGGAAAAAAACACGATCGCGGGAAAAGAAATTTCGCGCCATGGTGGATATGGGACGCAATCTGGGGTTTCAGGTGGATGATGCCGTGCCAAGATTGACGCAAAATCTGCTGAAATATTTCCCGAACGCCGACTGTGCGTATTTTTTCCTGAAAGAGGAAAGTTCAAACCAGTTTGTGTTGCAGGCGTTCAAACACCGTGACCCGAATTTCGTCAGCGACAAACTGCCCATCAGCCGGTCAACGCTCGAAAAGGCCGCCGCGACAAAAACGGCCATCCTTTCCGACGACGTGTCCGGCGATTCCTGGTTCGACGGCAACCAGTCGATGATGGATTTCCAGCTTTGCTCGATCATGGTGACGCCGCTGCTTGATTTCAATCGCAATGTGTTCGGCATCGTGCAGCTTGATTCGCGTTCGACGGGCAAACGTTTCGACTCGGACGATCTTGACATGCTGGTTGACATCTCGCACCAGATCACGATCAGCTACGAGAACATGCGGTATTACGAAAAAATCGCGCAGGAACGCGCCTTGGAACGCGAGTTGTCCGTCGCGCACAAGGTTCAAAAGGGGTTTTTGCCCATCCAGCCGCCGAAGGTCGCCCATTACGGTTTTTTCGACTATTACCAGCCCGCCCAGTATCTTGGGGGCGACTATTTCGATTACATCACGCTCCCCGACGGGCGGCTTGTGGTTGCGCTGGGCGACGTTTCCGGCAAGGGCGTCCCGGCCGCGCTGCTCATGGCGAAACTTTCGGCGGAAGTGCGTTACAGTCTGGTCACCGAGGCAACGCCGGCTGACGCCATGAACCGGCTGAACGCGGTGTTCTGTGAGGAACGCTGGGATAGCCGTTTCATTACGTTCCTGCTGACTCTGATCGACACGAAAACGAACACTGTCACGATGCTCAACGCGGGGCACAATCCGCCGCTGCTTTGTGACGTTCGCGTCAACGATGCCACGACCGACCCCGACCGGCCGCGCGTGCGGGCCATTGCCGGCCATTTGAAAGGCTTGCCGCTCGGTGTTTCGCCGGATTCCCGCTATGACCAAATCAGTTTCGGGCTTGACCGGGGACAGATGATCGCCATTTACAGCGACGGCCTGACCGATGCCATGAACATGGAAGGTCAAACTTACGACCTGACCCGCATCAGGGAAATGCTCGCAAATCCTCAAGCCGATACGGTGGACGCCATCGGACGCAATCTGATCGACTCGATCCGCCAGTTTTCCGCCAACACCCCGCAAGCGGATGACCAGTGCCTCGTGCTGTTCGGGAGGTTGTAAATCACTTCCAGAAATTAAAAGACTCAACGATTTTTTGTCTCTCGCAGAGGACGCAGAGGGATTTCTCTGCGCTCTGCATTCTGCACTCTGCATTTCCTTCGTGGTTCTTCGTGACCTTCGTGGTGAAAAAAGCCGCTTTCTGTACCAGATATCTTGTTTTTGTTGCCACCAGCGTAATCATTGTCTCAAAAACTGATCGCGCCGGACTGAACGTTTCTCCCGGCGCGATGAGTTTTAAGACCGGCGCGATCAGGTTTTTAGTGGCGAGTGGCCAGGGGCCAGTCATTGGAACGCCAGTGCCACCAGCGCAATAATTCGTGCCACCAGCGCAATAACCGGGCAAAGACGTCAGCCGCAACGCAAGTCCGTGTTTTCCAGAAACGGGGCGATTCGGCCTCGTGACACGTTTTGATCGCGACCAACCTGCCGAAGATGGCGAAGTTGATCATCGACACCGAAGCAACAGGCACGTGCAGTTGTCGGAGTTTTCCCGTGTTACTAAGGGAATACGGTGAAACACCCTTCGTAACCGGGAAATCCAACTGGAACACCTCCACCTGATCCCCCATTTCCGGTTTTAGCGTTTACAGTTTGAATGATTTACTACGCGATTGTAACAATGACGTTTTCTTTTTCAAAATAATCGCTCATTTCCGGGGCGATCCCTTCATCCGTAATAATGAGATCAACCTGGTTCAGTTTGGCAAATTTCACAAAGGAAATCTTGCCAAATTTCGAACTGTCGGCCACGACGACCACCTGGGAGGAAATTTCCAAGAGTTTTCGCTTGAAATGCGCAATATCCAGGTTGGGCGTGGAAAGCCCTTTCTTGAGGTCAATGCCGTTCACCGCAATAAAGCATTTATCGACATTCAACTCGGAAATCGCTTCAATGGCCTTTTGACCCGTCGTACAATGAAAATTTTTCCGTACAAAGCCGCCCACGAAAATGATATTGGTGTTGGAGTGACGTTCCAGGAAAGAGGCAATTTGCAGGTCATTTGTCACGACGGTCAAATTTTTGAACGCAATCAGGAGTTTGGCGATCTCGAACGTGGTCGTCCCTGTATCAAGAGCGATCGCATCGTTTTCACGGATTTGTTTCACGGCGGCTCTTGCGATTTTTTGTTTCGATTCGATGTTCTCGACTTCTTTCTGGTACGAATCCGGTTCATAGTTTGTCGTGGAGTTGCTCATCGCGCCTCCATGGGTTCGCTTCAGCAGAGCCATTCTTTCCAATTCTCGCAGGTCATTTCGGGCCGTCGCCGGCGAAACGGAGAACTGTTCACAGAGTTGTGGAACCGTCGTTCGCTGGTTCGTGTTGACAAACTCAAGGATCAATTGTCTTCGCTCTTCGGCAAAAATGTCGCCTTCAAGCGTTTTGGAGTTGTTGCTGTTTTTTTTCTTTTTGATTGAACTCATAAGTCGGTTGTACTGAATTGTGCTTCCCTCGCTTACGCTCCGGGTTTTGAAATTGAGTGATGTATGCGTTGGATTGAGCTCGTCCTGCCAGTAACGAACTTATCCACCGAAAGACGACCGTTTGTCAAGGTCAAATTGGTGATTGTTCAGGGTGCGTTTGTCAATGATGACCATGAATTCATGGAGTGTGTCCATGCAAATCCGTTACAAGGCATAAATGTCGCTCCTGTAAATATCTTCCAATGCCCGAATCAGGTTCAAGTATTCACGAGCGTAGTTTTCATAACTTCGATGGCGCTGTTCGTTGGGCTGAAAAGTTTTTGCCTCAAGCGACCGCTGGTACAACAGGGGTTTGTAATCGTCCAGGAGCTGAACACCGCAGGCCGCTATCACCGCCGTTCCCAAAAGTGCCGCCTCGCTCTGCTTGAGAGTTCGAACGGGAATGCCGAGGACGTCGGATTTGATGGAGGCAAACAAGGAACTGTTCGCACCGCCGCCGACGATATCCACGTGATCGAATCGCATCTCAGGAAACAGGCGTTGAAGAACATCATGGTAGTAAGCATACTCGTAGGCGATTCCTTCCAGAATCGCGCGATAGAGATGTGCCCTGGTGTGTTTCCAGTCCAAACCGATGAAACTTCCCTTGACATGGGGATTGTTCGGCAGCACTCTTCCGGAGAAATGCGGGACGAATAAAATTCCATCGCTTCCCGGCGGGATGTGTTCGGCCTCCTCAGCCAGAGCGTCATAAGAAACATTCGGAGTTCCGGTGAATTCATCGCGAAACCACCTGATACATAAACCGGCACCGTTCATATAAGCCAAAGGTGCCCAAAGACCGTCAACCGGCAAAGGCATTTGAATCATCGTCTCATGCTCTGTATCGGGGCGGTATTCATCAACGACACAGCATAACGAGGAAGAAGTCCCTGCACAATCAAGCAACACCCCTTTCCGAAACATGCCGGAACCGAAAGTGCTTGCAGAGGTATCGCCCGCTCCCGCAACGACCGGAATGCCCCCGACCAGCCCGCACTCCTGCGCAAATGCTTTCGTCGTTTTGCCGATACAATCAAAGGGATTGACAATTCGGCCCATTTTGCACGGGTCGATTTCGAATAATTGAAGCAACTCCCCGGACCATTCTTTTCGAAGGTTGTCTCCGAAACCGGAAAAATGAATGCAAGTGGAGTCGAAAACCGCCTCATCGCCTCTGATGCCGCACATCTTTCCGGTGACATAGTTATGAGGCAGAACGAATTTGCATACGTTTCGGTAAACGTCCGGGCATTCGTGCTTCCACCAAAGGATTTTAGGTCCGTGCGTATAGGAAACCGGCGAACCCGTGATCTCAAGGATCCGTTTTCCGGCCCGTGTCTTCATTTCATCGACGTATTTTCCACAACGGGTATCAAGCCAGGAGTCATAGTAAGTCGCTGCTTCGCCGTCTGCATCGACTCCGATGATCCCGGCCATCTGCCCGTCACAACCGATTGCGCAAATGCTTTCCGGCCGGACATTCGTTTTTTCCACGACTTCCTTGATCGTGCGGACGCAGGAACCGTACATGTCATCGGCTTCCTGATAAACCGTACCCGGTTTGGGGGAAATCAGCCGCGATGTCTCGAAAGCCCCGGCAACGACGTTCATTGCCGAGTCGAACAATTCGCACTTGGTCCCCTGAGTCCCGATATCCAAAGCGATAATATAGTGTTCCATCGTTGATTCCACCGTTTCAATAGTTTTTCGACATCAAGGATTTTAAGGAGTCGCGCAATCATCACGTGAAGATTTCAACCAGAGCCGTACGAGTTATCGAGCGGAATGACCGCTCCATGACTGTCGCGGCTCTGATTCAGCGTTCATGTTGTTCTTGCGTGAGTCCTAAGCATTGATTTCCGCAACCTTCACTTTTCTTCCCTCCCGGTTGGAAAGTTTGGCCGCTTCGAGGGTTCGGGTGATTTTTTCACCATCGAAGAAATTCGGCTCAATCGTCTTCCCGGTTGAAACGGCATTGAGAAAATCGGCGACGGCATGGAAAAAAGTGTTCTCATAACCGATCACATGTCCCGGTGCCCACCAGGCAGAGCAATAGGGATGTACGGCGTTTGTGACCGAAATCGTTTTGAAGCCTTGATCGGCGTCAGGTTCCGTCATGTCGCAGAACTGCAATTCATTCATCTGATCAAAATTGAAACACAGCGATCCTTTGCTTCCATAGACCTCAAACGTATTGTGGTTTTTCCTTCCGCCTGCAAAACGTGTCGTTCCAATCGAACCGAGAGCTCCGTTTTCGAATTCGGCCATGAGAAAACACGCATCGTCCACTGTCACTTGCCCTTTTTCACTGTTGAGAGACTCCCCGGAAGCAAATGTCGCCGCGCCGCGCCCCGGCAGGAACCTTTCACCGGTGAACGTTTGACTGACGGCCGTGACCGATTCGATTTCCCCGACAAGAAATCGTGCCAGGTCAATCGAATGAGACCCCAGGTCGAATAGCGGCCCGCCGCCGGCAAACTTGTCCTGCAAATGCCATGTCAACGGGAAATTGGGATCCATGATCCAATCCTGAAGATAGGTTCCGATCCAATGATAAATCGTGCCAAGTTTTCCGCGTTCGATCATCTCTTTCGCATAAGCCACGGCTGGAACCCGCCGGTAGTTGTGATTCAAATAATGAACGATCCCGGCATTGCGGGCGGCGTCAGCCATCGCTTTTGCCTGCGCATACGTTACGGCACACGGTTTCTCGCAAAAGATATGCTTTCCCGCATTGGCGGCGGCAAGAGCCATCTCCTTGTGAATGTATGTCGGCGTTACGATATCGATGACGTCAACGTCCTTGCGATTGACGGCCTCTTCCCAATCGGCAGTGATCTCCTCATAGCCCCAGCGATCGGCAAAATCTTTCGTCAATTCCATGTCCGTTCCGAAATTGATTTTCAAAACAGGCTCGAACGGAACGTCGAAAAATTTTCCGGCCATCAGCCAGGCATTGCTGTGGGCCTTTCCCATAAAACCGCTTCCGAGGACTGCGATATTCAGTTTTTTCTTCATGGATTTGCCTTAACCTTGTCTCTGTTGAGAGTGTTGGAATGATGAAATGATTGTTTTTACTATCGTCAGTTGAAATTTCCAGTGAGCGCGTCCGTTTACCCTTGGGGAAAACGGACTCCCGTGACACATTGCCGGGTGTTCTCAATCGGCTTCGGTCTCGAGAAGCGAGTCCGCGATTTTCCGCAGATTCTTGACGCTGATTCCGACGGCTTCGTCTTCAAAACCCGTCCAATCGCTGTGCGGATGGTCGATTTCGACGGCAAGAAAACCCTGATAGTGATGCCTGGCCAAAAGTTCCGCAAGACGCTGATTGTCAATCAAACCGAAACCGACGGGAACTCCGGCAAAGAAAAACCAGTCCGTCGGTTTCGCACAAGGTTCAGCTTTCAAATCCTTGATGTGTGTTGAAAAGACATACGGTGCCAATTTTTCCATTCCGGCAATCGGATCGTCCAGAAGCCGGAGGAAATTCCCCGTATCGAAATTGACGCCGAAATTCGGGGAATCGACGCCTTCGATGATTTGCAGGATTTCATCGGCGGTAAAATCAATGTGATTTTCTATGGCCAATTTGACGCCGTGATCCTCGGCAATGCCGACCGCTTCCTTGCATTGGGCGATGATTGCCTTCACCTGGGGCGCATGATCTTCATGCCTGAACTGCAAGCTCGAACCGACGATACGCATGACGTCGGCCCCGATCATCTTTGTACAGGGAATCAGTTTTTTCATTTCCATGAAGGCATCGGGATTCTTTCCCCGTTCCAGTCCGTCGGGATGCCCCCACGCGAAGACACGGTCGAATCCGCATTCGTCCAATTGCGATTTCAGCTCGCCCAGGTACGAAGGCTCGAAACTTGGGAAAAAACACGATTCCAGAGAAACCCCGTCCACGTCCAGTTGTTTGGCCCGTTGCAGGAAATCCGTCATCGTCATCGTTTTTTTCGGAGTGTCCTGGTCGGGATACACCTCGCCGAAAAAACGATGATAGCAATAACTGTCAATACCGATTTTCATATTCAATTCTCCTGATGATGAAAAAGGGAAGTCAGATGACCTCCGTCTGGAAATGAAAAACCCTGGCCAACTGGAGGAGTTGCGGTTTGACGTCACCCTCCATGATCAAGGAATGATGGGAACAAAGCATTTCCATGACTTTGTGCCCGTCGTTGTAACGGATCAAAGCCCCGTTGAGGACGTCGGAACCCGGATATTTCACATACTGTTCGATCCTGGCCTCAATGATGCTCAAACGACGAAGATCGGGGTGAATTTTCGCCAGTGTGATAGGACCGCAGGGAATCTCACAATCGACCATGATCGCGTCGTCGTTGACGATTGCCAGCACTTTGGGGCGTACGACCCATTTCGTGCAGAACGGCCTGGCGACCAAACCGAAGTAGCCGCAATGGACGCCGAGAGCATGGTTGTCCGGGTCGTCGATTTTGGGAAACTCGTCGATCCGTTCATGGGCAAGTGCCGCCATACCGACAAGGAATGGATACAAGTTCGTCATCATGATCGGTTTTTGAAGCGACCGGTACAGGATAAACGTACTGAGCATCGTGAGCGTGTCTCCCTCACATGCGAAGATGACGCCGTCTTTCTCGAACAGCATGTTCCAGGCAAGACAAGGCGTCGTGTCACAGTGAAACGACTCGTTCAGGCAGTTGGCACCGATTCCCGCCACGCCGCCGATCTCCGCGATCACGGACTTGGCCGCGATATAAACCTTGGCCGCTTTCAGAGACTGTTGTTCGGAAACGCCATCGACGGGGACATCCCACGAATCCCAAAGTTGTTTTGCTTCGGCGTCGGAAACCTGCTTGGCATTGTCACAAAGCTCCTTCCAGCTTCGATAGATCATTTCGATACCAAAGGTTGCCACCATATTTTCGGTGCATTCCTTTTCCCACCAATAGAATTTTTTGAAGATATTGGCCTGCATTCCCTCGCCGGGAGAGTCCTGAAACATGAGGAATTTCGCCCCTTGCCGCATCACCTTTTTCGTTGCAATGGCACGGAGGATGGATTTGGCCAATTCGATATTGTAGGGAGAAAAAACGTTCAATCCCTTTTCGCGAAGATAAGTCACGATTTCCCAATCCCACATTTCGACCGTTCCGAATCGGGAAGTCAACACAATGATGGGCAGTTCGCAACCGATGAGTTTCGCGGATTCACCGTAGATCGCCCCAATCAATTGCGGAAAAACAATGGCGTCTGCCTGGGGAAGATCGGCTCCAAGCGGAACGGGGTCTGAAAAATCCGCGACATCGCCGTAGATTTCTTTCAAGCGTGTGATTTGTTCCTGGAACTCATTGCGTTCCCTGTCATTGACGCCTGGGAAATAAAGCGGAAGTAACCTGGCTTTCATTTTTGGTTCTCCAAGTCTTTGATTGCATTTGTGCCCCAACGTTTTTCGTTGAAACCATGATACACGACTGCCACATAAAATTCAACACGGAAACGCTCTCGCAACACACGGCACCGGAATCACTTATTGTCCGTGAGGGTCTTTCTCTGTGACGCAAGCCATTGAATCCCCTGTTGGAGTAATTTCTGATAACTGGGATTCTCATACGTGTTTTTGTCGTGGCCAAGCAAGAGTGTAAAAACAGCACCTTCACCATAACGATCCACCCAGGCCACTTTGGGTGACGCTTCGGGGTTGCTCGTCGACAAAAGGACGTGCACGTCGGAGCGGATATAGATGTCCTGATAAGCTTCGTCCACAACGGTAAAGGAGTCAATGCCTTGGGTAATGGGATGATTTTTGTCGGCGACGTCGATGACAAGACTGACATTCCCCTTTCCCGAAGATACTTTCCATTCTTTGCCGTCAATTTCGGCAGGTTTGTACAGCCAGGTCCCCCCCGCGATCTTCCGGTATTCCGCCCAGTTCGGATAAGCACAAAAACTGTGGTGCAAGACGAGGAGCGGCATCCCCGCCTTGATGAGTCGCGCATAATTCTCCATCTGTTCTTCCGTGACAGGGAATTGATTCATGTCGTAAGTCAACAGGACGTCGTACTCCTTCTCCAAACCCGGAGCAAGCCGATCCATGTCCGCAGGCAAACTGATCTTATCGTAATGTATCCCCGGCATCTGATCAAAGATGCCGTAAAAAGTTTTTTCGTCGAAGCCATGACCTCCCGTGACGATGAGAATGTTCAGTGTTTTTTCTTCCTCGGCGAAAGCACGGTACGGAACCATGTGCGCAGACGACAACAATGCTGCGGCAAAGGCCAGGAGGATTGAGTTGTAATGAAAACGAGTCATCAAAGTTCTCCTTGTGAGTTGTGACGCCCCGCCGGAAACGGTCGGAGCAGGATCATTTTTGCGGAAAAGTGAAAGTTTGTGCAGGACGCGGTACGGTGCCGGCCGTCATTTGAGTGATTCAAACGCAATGCCGTTTTCCTCGCCAACCTTGAAAAGATGTTGTTTGCAACGGTCGTAATCTTCGGCGTTCGCCATGTGTTCGATCATCAGCGGCACGTCGTTCGGCAACGAGACCATTCGTTTGAGGTACGTGGCGAAGTCGATTTCCCCTTCGCCAATGACACACTCGACGAAATGGATGTTCGCTGCCGGCACCCATTTGAGGTCTTTGGCGTGGGCACTGAGAACCAGGGGGCCGAGCTTGTCGAAGGTCTCGTGAATCAGACGGCCGTTGTTCCAGAACTTGTCCGGCGCGTTGATCATATTGGCGATGTCAATATGCACGCCGAACATCGGGCGGTCGATGGCCTTGATAAGCCGCAGGTAACTGTCCGGCGAGTCGGGAAGCATCCAGCCCATCATTTCGTAGGCGAATTTCGCCCGTTTCGGCTTCACGGCGTCAATGATTTTCCGTGTGTTTTCGACGGCGAGATCAAAATACTCATCGCTGACGTTCTTCGGATGAGGTCCATCCCAGCGATCCTTGTTGAAACTTCCGGCAATGTTGACACAACAACGGGCGTCCAGTTCGTCGGCCAGGGCAAGGCCATCGGTCACGGATTGCAGGTTTTTCGCACGTTTTTCCGGGTCGGCATCCATCAGGTTGTTCCAGCGACCAACCTCTGCGATCACGAGGTTCCGTTTCCTGACCGCGTTGACAATAGCGTTGATTCGCTCCTTGTCGTCGAGTGCCGCTCCGGGTGCATACACGGCACGATAGCGGAGTTCAACGGCCCGTTGCGCCCAGGCTTCGGGATCAGCGTCGGAAATAAAGAGCGGTCCGCCCAACCGCAAGGGACGCTTTGTCTCTTCAGCGAAAATTCGCGGTGTCAGTGTTCCCAATGCGGCTCCAAGAGCCAATGTTTTCAATGCAGTACGACGTTTCATGGAATCACCTTTCAAGTTAAGGATTCATCTCAGGTTGGAGTGATCAGAAATGGGTATGTTCCCGGTCGTTGCAGACGCGATGATTCCAAGTACGCTGTTACAAAGTGTTGGAACGAAACTCCGGGGGATATTCCGGCACTCCGGTAAATTTTGGGGAAACGATTTCGCGGATTGAGCCATCTGGCCGGATCATCAAAAACATCACTGCCCAGTTGTGCCGTATGGCAAGCTCAAGCCCCTTTTCGGGACCGAGAACAAACAGGGACGTTGCGAGAGCATCCGCTTTCGCGCAGGACGAATCGACGACGGACACCGACCCCAGCCGTTCCCCACCGGATTGGGTGCCGGTAACGTCCGCAAAATCCTTCGGGCGGCCGACTTGGGGATCAATAATGTGCGAAAAACGCTTGCCGTCAACGACCCGGAAGTTTTCACACCCCCCGCTCGTTGCCAACGCCAGGTCGGTCAACAAGTATTTTTTGTGGATGCTCATGCTCTGCTCCTGCGGCTTTTGAACACCGATCACCCATCGTTGTTCCTTGGCGTCCCGGTCGATCCCCTTGTGGCCGAAGACACGGGTTTCGCCGCCGATTTCGATCAGGAAGCCAAACAACTGACGATTTTCGACCGCCTGCGTTTTCAGGTATTCCGCTGCTTCGTCCACACCGAATCCTTTGGCGATGGCAGCCAAATCAACGCACAATTCGGGAATATCCTTCTTCAAGGCGGGCGATTCCAAGCGAACCTGCAAATGCTCAAAGCCGACTTGTTTCCGCAGTTCGTCGAGTTCCGTCTGCGTCGGTAATTCCGATGTGGTCAGGGCGTCCGCGCCCATGTGTTGCGGGCCGAATTTCCAACGTTGCACAAGCGGTGCCACCGTCACGTCGAACACACCTTCCGTTTGACGCGATATTTCCAAAGCAAGGGACACCACTTTTGCCGTTTGCATCGACACCGGGAACCAGTCGGTTGACTCGGACACATTGAAACGGCGGATTTCGGAATCGGCACGATACGTTGACATCAACCGATCGACCTCGTCAAATCGATCTTGAGCGGCATCCAGCAGTGTCGTGATTTGCCGGGCGTCAAGGTCGGATGCGAGCGCCAGCCTGAACGACGTTCCCATGGTCATGCCGGTTCGTGCGCGGATACCATCCCGGAAAGCCGGGAGCGACTCCTCACTCAAATCTTTTTCATTGTTACCAGCGTCAACTTTCACGGCGAAAATCCTCCGGCTTCGTCAACGGGAGCGGCACTTGCCATTTTCGCACACGGCAAAACACGCACGTCCACAATTTTCTGTAATTTAACCAAATCAATATCAATTGTCAAGAGAATTTTTATTATTTTTCACTGTTTATTGGTTTTATACCGTACAACGCCATGGACTTTGTCTTGATCTCTGTGAACTTTGTGCATTCCTTTGTGTTGAAATCTTTTAACACAAAGGCCACAAAATGAATACCAGTCCAATGGCGTTCGACAGTATATTCATCATCATATTCATCGAAAGAAAGGTTGTTTTGGGGAGTTGGTTGAGCAGTTTCCTTGCCAAAATCTTAGAAAACAAGAGAGCTTAGGTAAAATGAAAAAAAAGCGACGGGGAATACTAAAATCGTAAATCTGTTACAAAATCAAAAAACAGGTAAAACACGCCGGAAAATTATTTTGCACACAATTCGTTTGCTATTTGTGTCCCAAGAAATCGAGTAAAAACAAAAAACAATAAAACTTCACAATAAAACAACAAAACCCACTTGACAATTCATCTCGCCCCGACTACAATCGAAGGGAACAAAGTGAGAGTGTGCATCTTTGCGACTTTGCAACGTGTGCAAATGTTGAGCGGCACTCTCGTTGATGAATTTATCAGGACCACAGGATTTCCCATGACAGAAAAAAATGAAACGGTACAGGATGGTCATTGTCCACAGAACCCGCAACGACGCCAGTTGTTGAAGGCTGCCGCGATGGGAGCCGTTGGGCTGGTCGGCACGTCCCTGCTCAGCAGCGAGGAAAGAATTCTCCTCGCCCGCATGCAGGAGGAACAAGAAGGCACGGAAGCGGCGGATGGCGTTTCCAGTGCCACGCGCAGGAACACCAATTGGGCCAAACTCGAAGACCTGAAAGAGAAGCCGCCCAAAGTCAAAATCGGCGATATGAAGGTCAGCCGGATTATTCTCGGCGGCAATCTTTTCGGCGGCTGGGCCCATGCCCGCGATTTGCTGTACGTGTCCGAACTTGTGACCGCATACAATACGCCCGACAAGATTCAGGCCACGTTTCAGTTGGCCCAGGCCTGTGGAATCAATGCGTTTTTGTCGCATTATTCTCATTTTGCGATGATTAACCGCTACTGGGAAAAGGGCGGGGACATGCACTTCTTTGCCGACTGCCGCAGCCCGGAAGAAACAAAAATCTCCATGGATCAGGGAGCCAGTGCCTGTTATATCAACGGCGAAAAAACCGACGCGCTTGTTGCTGCCGGACAATTCGATGTTCTCGAAGCTCACCTTGAGCAGGTGCGCAAGGAGGGCGTCACCGCAGGACTGGGGGCCCATCGTCTGATTACTGTCCAAAAGGTCATGGAACGTGGAATCACGCCCGAATTCTGGATGAAAACGTTCCACCATACGAATTATTGGTCGGCACAACACCAACGAGAACATGACAGCATTTTCTGCCGGGAACCGGACGAGACCAGGGAATATATGAAAACGCTGGATATTCCGTGGATTGCGTTCAAAACCCTCGCGGCCGGAGCGATTCGTCCGCCCGAAGCGTTCCGGTTTGCCTTCGAGGGAGGTGCCGACGTCATCTGTGTCGGCATGTACGATTGGCAGGTGGTGGACGATGTGAACGTCGCTGTGAGCATTCTCAACGACAAGGATGCCCTGAAACGCGAGCGACGCTGGACTTGAAAGAGAGAGGCCGTGAATTTGGTTCAGTCCGCTTTTATGCCACATTAAGGAGCCACGCAATCATCACGTGAACATTTCCATCAGAGCCGCGAGAGTGATCGAGCGGAATGACCGTTCCGTGACCGTCGCGGCTCTGATGAATCGAACAACTGATTTCTGCGCGAGTCCCAAGAAAGAAAGGTTGATATCCCATGAATAAACTCAAAGTTGTGTCTGTGCTGTTTGTTTTAGCTCTGGTGGCCGGTTGCGGGAAGGGGCATGTCCCGTTGCAGGGGAAGGTCACTTTTTCCGATGACGGTTCGCCGCTGACCACGGGGAATGTGAATTTTGTCAACGGGTCGTTCCAGTCACGAGCACCGCTTCAACCGGATGGAACCTATACAGTCGGGACTTATAAAGCCTCCGACGGGTTGCCGCCGGGGAAATACAGCGTTTACGTTACCGGTGCGGTGAAAGTGATTGGGGAAGCGAAGCTCAGCGGCGACATTGGCCCGACGGGCGAAGTGACAGGAGGCGGAATGCCGATCACCGAGCCGCTCATTGCTCCCAAATTTTCGTCTGCCAATAATTCCGGTTTGGAATTTGAGGCAGGATCGGCCAAAACGTTCGATTTCAAAGTCGATCGTTATGTCAAAAGATGAGATGGAATATTTGTGTTTGTTTGTCACTATTCAGCGGAATTTTGGGTTTGAGGTAGCGAGAATGTCTTGCAATCCGTCAGGATTGCGTTGCTCGGTAGAAAACTAAATGTCATCACCCATGTTACTGCATTCCGTTGAATAGCACGTTACGTTTGTTTCGATTTTCAGACTGTTCTTTACATGAAAAAATTTTTTCCATGAATTGAATCGTCATATCCACTTTTTGATACGAAAGGTATCCCATGAAAGAGAGAATCTTTGTTAAGATGGGGGGGGGGGGCAAGATGATTGCCTTTACTCTCGTTGAACTTCTTGTTGTCATTGCCATCATCGGCATTTTGATTGCGCTTCTATTACCCGCCGTTCAGGCGGCGCGGGAAGCGGCCCGGAGGATGCAGTGCGCGAACCATTTGAAACAGATCGGACTTGCGGTCCACAATTTCCACGATGCGCATCGGGGGCTTCCGCCGTTCAAAATTGACGGATATCGTATCGGTGCTCCCGCGTTTCTGTTCCCTTACATCGAACAGACCGCCCTTTGGGAGAAGTTGGTCAACATGCCGGCAGTCAACAGTACATCGGATACGGGATTGGACGTGATCTTTGTCTGGTACTGGCGGGAAATCTCTGTGGAAGAACGACAGGCTTTCAGTTCGGTTTCCACCTACCTTTGTCCTTCCCGACGCACCGGAAGAGTGAACTACACAGACGGTAACGCGGCTGCCCCCACCGGCTTTGCAGGTGCAGGCCCGTGCAGCGATTATGCCATCGTGGCATATCAAGCGGCTCCGAGACCTGCAACGGGACAAACAACGACCCCGCTGACTGCCAACTGGTGGGATATGTTCGGCGGTGACTTGGAAAGCTATCAATGGGCCATCGGTTTACCTGGTCCTTACGGTGCCGGTCGTGCCGATGCAGGCAATGATAAAAGTCCGTTTATCCCCGGCCAAACTGTCATGTCCAATGCGGTGCCGCGCAGTAACAATGGAAATGGGAATAACAAGCGGAAGAATTGGACTGCAGACGCCGGGTTTCAGCGTTGGGTTGACGGAACAAGCAATCAGATTATCTGGGGGGAAAAGCACATTCCACCCAGCAAATTGGGAAAATGCGGAGTTGCCGGTCACAACCTTCGCGTCGCGCACGATGATTGCACTTACATGCAAACGGGAGGCGATCAGAGCTGGGCTTCCTTGTTTCGCCTGATTCAAAGCGAGTATTCGGAAGGGAATATCGTTCGCAGTGCCAAGTCGTTTGACGTCATTCCTGAAGTGGCGGATGACGGACAACACCTTTTGTATCACGCAAATTCCGCGTACAGTTTCGGCAGTGCGCATCCCGGACTCGCCCAGTTTCTCATCGGCGACGGTTCCGTTCATGCCCTGTCATGCACCACGGCGGATCAGGTGATTTACTCGCTGGCCGACGTCAGCGACGGCGGTGCCGTGTCGTTGCCGTAACACACGCCACGCTGATTTCAGTTGAGGAAAACATGGTTTGAAATGAGGACTCACGCTAAAATAAGCTGACAAATCAGAGCCGCGACGGTCACGGAGCGGTTACTCCGCTCGATAACTCTCGCGGCTCTGATGGAAATGTTGACTTTGCTTTTGCGCGACTCCTGAATTTGATGGAGAGACAATGAAAAACGACAGGATCGGTATTTGCCTGATCGGTGCGGGTCGGGCGGGAATGATTCACGCGAACAATTTTATGAAAAGGGTTTCCAATGCCTCCATGAAATGTGTCGTCGATGTTGTTCCCGAAACAGCCCGCAGCGCGGCGGAAAAGCTGGGAATTTCACGATACTCCGTTGACTATCGTGAAATCCTGGACTCTTCCGACATTGACGCCGTTGTCGTTGTTGCTCCCACGCACTTGCACCGTGAAATCGTCGTTGCCTGTGCCGGGGCCGGAAAACACATTCTCTGCGAAAAGCCGATGGCACTCAATGCACAGGAATGTGAAGAGATGGAAAACGCGGTTGCCCGCAACCATGTCAAGCTGCAAATCGGATTCATGCGCCGCTATGACGCCGATTTCGTCCGGGCCAGGGAGGCCGTCGATTCCGGTGACATCGGCGAGGTTGTCCTGATCCGTTCCTCAACGCGAGGCCCCAGCAAACCTCACCCCTGGATGTACGATATCAAACGGAGTAACGGCGTCCTGGCGGAAGTCAACAGTCACGATGTTGATACCATCCGATGGTTTTCCGGGAGCGAGGTCAAAACGGTGTTCGCCCTTGGCGGCAATTACCGCAACAGGGAAATTGCCGCCGAATATCCCGATTATTATGACAACCTTGTCGTGACGGGAGAGTTTGCCAACGGGGTCCAGTATGTCATCGACGGTGCCGCTTATGTGCAATACGGTTATGACGTCAAGCTGGAAGTCGTCGGCACGCGCGGAGTCATTCGCGTCGCCAGGGAAGAGGCGACGGGAGTTCAATGGATCACGAAAGAGAACGGCATCCATACCCCGTTCGTGAAAAGTTGGACGGATTTGTTCAAGGACGCCTATCTTGAAGAAGATGCCCGATTCGTTGATTGTATCCTCCACGACAAACAGCCGCAGGTGACCGGTCATGATGGAAAAATGGCCGTTCGCATTGTCGAGGCGGGCAATCGTTCCATTGCGGAAAAACGTATCATTGAGTTATCATAAAATGAAAGGAAGCCGAGTTATGCTTGCGTTGAGATTGTACGGTCCGAAAGATATTCGACTTGACGAGATCGACGTTCCCGTGATCAGTGACGACGATATTCTGTTGAAAGTTGACGCCGCCGCCTTATGTGGCACGGACGTCCGCATGATGCAAAACGGTTATCGTCATGTCTCGGAGGAAAGACCGCTTGTTTTGGGACACGAATTTGCCGGAACCGTGGTCGAAGCCGGCCGGAACGTCCCGCTTTATGAAGAAGGGATGCAGGTTGCCGTTGCGCCCAACATCGGTTGCGGCCTGTGCCTGCGCTGCGTTTCGGGAAGGCCTCATTTGTGCAACGCTTACAAGGCTTTCGGAATTAACATGGACGGGGCGTTTGCCGAATATGTCAAAATTCCGCAAAAGGCGATTTTGCAAGGAAATCTCATGCCGTTGCCGAACGGTTTGTCCCCGGAAGACGCAACCCTGAACGAACCTCTTTCCTGCGTGTATAACGGCTTTCTGAAATGCGGGATCGTCCCCGGTGAACATGTTTTGATCGTCGGGGCCGGGCCGATCGGCGTCATGCACGCCATGTTCGCCCGCATCGCCGGAGCGGCAAGGATTATCGTGTGCGACCTGCTGTGGGAGAGACTGTTTCAATGTCAATCCCTGCTGGACGGCATTGACGTTTGCCGGGCTGATCAGTTGGCGGATTTTGTCATGGAGAAAACGCGGGGGGACGGCCTGGACGTGGCCGTCATCGCCTGCCCTTCGCCCCGGATGCAGTCTGCGGTGATTCCGCTGATGAATTACGGAGGCCGGGTCAACTTTTTCGGCGGTGTTCCCGCCTTGGAACAGATGGTCCCGATCAATACGAATCTCGTTCACTACAAAGAACTGTGCCTGACAGGATCGACGAGGGCAAGCACGGAGCATTTCCGCAAAACGCTTCAATTCATTTCCGATGGATTGATCAATGTCAGAAAACTCATTACGGCCCGGTTCCACATCAGCGACGTCCTGGACGCGTTCGACATGAACGGCAATGGTTTGGCTTTGAAAAAACTCATCACCTTCGAACCCGTTTTGGACTATTCGAAACCAACGGATACGCGGGATGAACCGGCTCTTGTTTCCGCGAAAGGCTAGATGTGGGCAATGTCATCAGAACGGTTTGCGGTGATATTCCACCCGATTCGTTGGGACATTGCCAGTGCCATGAGCACCTTTTCATTGAAAAAGGGAAACCCTCCGAACTCGTTCCATCGCTCCTGATGGAGGATTTGGAGAAGACAAGCCGGGAGTTGTCCGAATACAAGAAAGCCGGAGGCGGAGCCGTTGTCGATGCACAACCTGTCCATTGCGGGCGTATGGCGGAATTTCTCGTGGAAGCCTCGCAAAAAACGGGCGTTCACGTCATCGCTTCGACGGGCTTTCACAAAACCGTGTATTATCCCGAAACGAGTTACGTTTTCCGTGGTGATGAAGAGGAAATCACGTCGCTTTATATTCGGGAAATTGAGGAAGGCATGATTGCCTCGGAACAATCGGGGGCAAAACAAATTGCCGGCAGGGCGGGAGTGATCAAAACGGCGGTTGATCGGGACGAAGCGATGCGGGACGGTGTTTATGAAAAACTGTTTTCCGCCGCCGTCCATGCGTCGAAAGCGACCGGCGCAACGATTCTCTGCCACATCGAGTTTGAGTCCGACGCCCTGGCGTTGACTGCCCGCCTTTTGAAAAAAGACGTTCCACCGCAGAAAATCATCCTGTGTCATCTCGACCGGGTGCGATTCGATTTCCAGTATCACGAGGAATGTTTGAGGCACGGCGTTTACCTTGAATATGACACGATCAACAGAACGGCGCATCACGACGACGTCAGCGAGGCAACATTGATTCATCAAATCCTGAACGCGGGATATGAAAAGCAAATCCTCCTGGGTTTGGACACGACGAACCGGCGCCTTCGCAACTATGGAGCCGGCATGGGACTTGATTACATCATCAACGATTTCATGCCCGTATTGAAACAAGAAGGAATGGGAAAGACTCTCCTGGACAGGATGTTGGTAGAGAATCCGCAAGAAGCACTCGGCATTTGCCGGTCGGACCACTGATCATTGCCGTGGCTGCCCGGTCATCTCCCCTGAAAGGTGAAAACGTGAAAAAGTCTTTGATTTTGTTTGTCGGAATGGCGGTGTTCGCCGTGGTTTGTGTGGTTATTGCAGGGCGGTCATTCGCAGCGGACGTGCCTTTACCGCCGATCGGCGACCTGACGCCGCAGATCGAAAGCTACGTCAACAAGCTCAACGAAGGGATTGCCGATTTGGACGGCACAAAGGATTACAAAGCGGACTCCGATTCACTGATCAAGGACGCCTCCGCCCTGATGCTCGTGGCACTGGCAATCGGGCTTTCGCCGGAAGACAGCCAATACAAGAAAGCCGTGCCTGCGATCATCAAGGCGTGTGCCGGTTTCAAGACAGCGGGAACTTACGCCGAAGCGAAAGCGGCTGTTGCGGGAATCGCCCAAGCCACTCAAGAGTCCGGCGATTCCTCCACACTGTCCTGGTCCAAGATCGTCGCGCTCAAACCGGCCATGAAAGCCGTACCGGTTGTCAACAGCGGCGTCAGCCGGAACATGAGAAACGAGTTGACGCTCAAGAAGGGGATCGCCAGGGTCTGTGAAGGCACCGCCACGCTGGCCGTCATCGTGCATGGCTCCATCGCGAACGCCGATGAAACGATCAAGCCGGCCGAGGCCGAACTTTGGAAAAAACAGTGCGAACTGTTCCGCGACATGGCACTGGAAACGAACAAGATGGCTCATGACTTCGAGGCCGGCAATGTGTCGTTCGGTACGCTCAGGAGCCAATATGACAAGCTCAACGAATCTTGTGACGCCTGCCACGAACATTTTGTGGGAGGCGGCCAAGTCAATTAATAACGGCGTTATTGGCACCTGGACTTTCGATTGGAAAAAAACGATGTTTCATTTTGAAAAAGCGACTCAACCGACGATGTATTTCATCGGCGTGACGACGGAAAAATCCTCAATTATGAAGATCTTCCCCGAATGGGCGGCCGCCCTGGGATTGAAAGACACCGTCCTGACGGGCATTGACGTCGCAATCCATGCTCCAGCGGAGACGTATCGGGAAGTCGTGCGTTTCATCAAGGATGATCCGCTCTCGCTGGGGGCTCTCGTGACAACACACAAAATCGACCTGTATCAGGCCGCAAAGGATTTGTTCGACTTTTCAGATACGTATGCAAGTATGTTCAATGAGATTTCTTCCATCTCGAAACGGGAGGGAAAACTTCGGGGACACGCCAAGGACCCGATTTCCTGCGGATCGGCACTGGAAGATTTCGTTCCGAAAAACTACTGGAAGGATCACAAGGAAGCCGGAGTTCTCATCATGGGAGCGGGTGGCAGTGCCATCTCGATGTGCTCCTATTTTTTCCGTCCTGAGTTTGAAGGCAATTTTCCATCCCGGGTCGTCATTACGAACCGTTCGAAGCCCCGCTTGGACGAAATTGAGCGGATCAACCGGGAACTTTTGAACAAATGGGGCATCCCGTGCGAGTATTATTTGGCACCATCGCCGGAACAAAACGACGACGCTTTGCACACGATGAACGATGGTTCGTTGGTGATCAACGCGACGGGATTGGGCAAGGATCGTCCCGGTTCGCCGCTGACCGACAACGCCCGTTTTCCCCGAAACGGAATCGTCTGGGAAATCAACTATCGCGGTGATCTTCGTTTCATGCACCAGGCTCTGGAGCAACAGGAAGAAAGGAAATTGCATGTCGAGGACGGGTGGAGATATTTCATCTACGGCTGGACTCAGGTGATTGCCGAAGTGTTCGATTTGGAAATCCCTGCCGAAACCCTGGTGCGGCTTGATACAATCGCTGAAAAATTCACGAACAGAAACAACGGGTAATCGTTATGACCGACTTCAACACCGCAAATACGCCTTTTGATTATGCAAGAGGTTTCACAATCGACTTCGATTTGAGGACGGGGGCTTCGGCACTCAGGGAAACTTCTTTACGTCCGCTCAGTGCCGTTAAAGGGATTTTCGCGGACGAAGCCGCCGCAGATGAAATTCTGAAAAAGGACGACCCCTTGATTTATGAGTTTCATGAATTAAGCGTCCCGGAACATCCGGGCGATCTGGCGTTCGGTTGCAGTAAAGTCTATCCGGGAAAAATCGGCAAAGAATACTACATGACGAAAGGACATTTTCACACCGTCCTGGACACCGGGGAAGTGTATTACTGTCTTGCAGGTCACGGTTATATGATGTTGGAAAATCCGGAAGGCGACTGGTCCGCTCTTGAACTCGGACCGGGAAAGGCCGTTTACGTCCCGCGACGTTATGCTCATCGAAGCATTAATGTCGATCCGGTCGAACCGCTTTTGACCTTTTTTGTTTTTCGGGCCGATGCGGGACATGATTACGGAACGATTGCCGCGAATGGATATCGAAAACTTTTGATCGAAGAGAATGGAAAACCTTGCATCATGGATAATCCGAAATGGAGCCGGGACTGAATGATCCATTCCTTCGGCAAGGCCGGGCTCAAGCAATCCATTTCCTCCGGTGGGTGGCAGAAGCACGGGTATCTTGCCCGCCGTTTCGCCTGGCTCGTTGCAGGCTGGAAGCCTGCGATCTCATTGTGTGCAATAAAAATCAAAACCCGTCCGGGATGATGTGCCCCATGCGGTCGCGTTTGGTGGCCATGTAGTGCTCATTGAAAACGGTAACTTGTCCCATGATTGGAACCTGGTCCACCACTTCAAGATCGAAACCGCCATAAATGAAAGCGTCGGTTTTTTTGGGGTTGTTTGTCAACAGTCGCACTCTGCTGATGCCCAAGTCTTTCAAAATTTGAATGCCGACACCATAATCGCGCAGGTCGGACTTATGCCCCAGGGCCAGATTCGCGTCAATAGTATCGAGTCCCTGATCCTGGAGCTTGTAGGCTTTGATCTTTTCCGCAAGCCCAATGCCACGACCTTCTTGCGGCAAGTAAACCAGTACACCGCCGCCGTCTTCCTGCATTTTCCGCATGGCCAGGTGCAATTGGTCGCCGCAATCACAGCGAAGCGATCCGACCAAATCGCCGGTAAAGCAAGACGAATGCAGACGGACGAGCGGGGCGTCGATTTTGGAAATATCGCCCAGAATGATGGCAATCGGCTCATCCTTTTCATATTGGATTCGATAAATGCGAATGATCCCAAGTCCGTATTTGGTTGGGAGATCGGACTCGGCAATACAATCAACGATTTTTTCGCTCCGACGTCGATGTCGAATCAATTCTTCTATCGTAATGATTTTCAAATCAAATTTCTTTGCAATCTCAAACAGTTGCCCGGTCGAAGCCCGGTTGCCGGTCTCGTCGAGAATCTCACACAGCACACCTGCAGACTGTAATCCGGCCAGTCGGGCGAGATCGATCGCGGCCTCGGTGTGACCGGCGCGCCGCAGAACACCGCCTTCCTTCGCTTCGAGCGGGAAAAGATGCCCCGGTCGCACGAAATCGGACGGTTTCGCGTTTGGTGCAAGCACCGCAAGGATCGTCGTGGCCTTTTCTTGCGCTGTGATGCCGGTTTTCGCCGTGACGTGGTCAATCGGCACAGTAAACGCCGTTTGCAGAGGCGCGGTGTTATCGCTCACCATCGGCGGCAGTTCGAGCTTCCGGCACAATTCCGGCAAAATCGGCATACAAACCTGCCCGCGTCCGTGCGTCAGCATAAAATTGACCGTTTCAGCGGTCACTTTTTCCGCCGCGCAAATGAAATCGCCTTCATTTTCGCGTTCCTGATCGTCGGTCACGATCACGATTTCGCCATTTTTGATCGCCGCAAGCACTTCCTCGATGGAAGAATACATCATTTCACCACCACAATAAAATTTATCTGCAAAATTATCAACTCACAAGTGAACCGATAGCCTATTGATCGTTGATCCGGGCAACCGGGACGCCCAAAGCAGCGGAATACGCAATTTCTCATTTGGATGTGTACCAAACAATACAATGATAGTGCATTTTCGTGCTTTGTCACGACAGCCGGTTGCAAAAATCGTCGTACCCAAACTGCCGTATGACTTTAAAATCGCCGCCGGGGATGTCGGAATCGCAGGAGACAATCGCGGGCAGTTGCAGGCCGTTGAACATCGTGTTCTTGCAGATCGTGTATTGCGACATGTCACCGAAGACGAGCCGGTCGCCGACGATGAGCGGCTTGCGGAACTGGTATTCGCCGATGATGTCGCCGGACAGACAGGTTTTGCCGCCGACAATGTACTTGTACCGCCCGCTTTCGAGCGGTGCGTCGGCCAGTTCGATAACGCGACGCGCCCCGAGAATTTCCGGCGTGTAGGGCATTTCGAGCACGTCGGGCATGTGCGCCGCAGCCGACGTGTCAACGATGACGACGCACAGGTTATTCGGGTTGGCGATGATGTCGAGCACCGACGTGACGAGAAACCCGGAGTACAGCACATGCGCTTCGCCCGGCTCCAGATAAATTTGCAGACCGGTGCGTTCCTTGAAGTCGATCAGCAGTTCGATGAGGTGCTCGATGTCGTAACCCTGCCGCGTGATGTGATGTCCACCGCCGAAGTTGATCCACTTGAGCATCGGAAAATAGCGGTCGAAACGCTGCTCGACATGCAACAGCGTCCGTTCGAGCACGTCGGAGCCTTGCTGACAGATGGTGTGGAAATGAAACCCGTCCACACCGTCGAGCGACACGCCGTACAGACCGTCTTCGCGAATGCCGAAACGCGAACGGCTTGTGCAGGGGTTGTAAATTTCGATTTGCACTTCCGAATATTCCGGGTTGATGCGCAACCCGACTTCGATCTCACGGCCGCTATGACTGAGCATCGGCTCGAAGGTTTTCCACTGGTTGACCGAGTTGAAAACAATCGTGTCGGCCACCGTGCAAAGGTAGTTCATCTCTTCCTTCGAGTAGGCCGGCGAATAGACGTGCAGTTCCTTGCCGAATTTCTCGCGGCCGAGCTGGGCTTCATAAATGCTGCTGGCCGTCGTCCCGGCCAGATAGGGCGTCATATCGTCGAACACGCCCCAGGTCGAAAAGGCTTTCAGGGCAAGCAGAATCTTTGCCCCGCTTCGCTCGGCGACCTGTTGCAACACCTCCATGTTGCGTCTCAGCCGCGCCCGGTCGATAACGTAATACGGCGTCGGAATGTCAAACGACGAATAATCAAAATTGGGAAGCGCAAACAGTGCGTTCATCTCATGCAAGCCTCTGGGTTAGGGGGTGGTGGGGCAGGGGTTAGTTCAAAGTGTAAAATGCAAAGTATGGAGTGTGGGGTAGCTGCGTTGCCTGCAACGCGCATGTCTTTGCCCTGTAAGGGCTACACATCATAGCCCAGGGTAAGCGGTACTCCGCGCAGCCCTGGGTCGATGTCATTGTTTATCAAAACCAAAAGTATCATTGTGGATCAGGAGTTCTTCGTCCTGCCAACTCGGAAGGGTTTCTCTTGTGTCAGGGTTACGCCAAAAGAATTCTATTGTTTCCACCACTTTCCGGAGAGCAGTTCCAAAAGAGTCCCCTTCATAGGAAGTGGTAAGGTATTTCATCGGAACGTCTTGCTCAAAATCGTTATTTTTTACTTTGGCCCAACCGGAAATCGTGTAAGACGCTTGTGTGGAATTACTCGGCTCGATGTATTCCCAATGCAAATAAACTATCCGTGTTTGGAACGTCTTTAACGTAAGCAGTTGCCAAATTTTGACAGGATAGGTGATTAGAAATATAAGTGGAGCAACGTGGTGTAGCAATGCTTCTTGAATGAGTCCTTTCGTTTCCAACCGAAGTGGAGGCTCTGCTCCAAGGAAACGAATCCATATCCCCTCTCTGTAAATTTTGAGGATAGGACGTTGTCGTGCAAGTACCAGAAAAAATGATTCTATTACAAAGGGAAGAGCAAGTAAAGCCACAATCATCATTGTAATCCCCCCAACAAGAGCAGAGTCACCATTTGGTGGTTCACCAATACCGAGTAAGAATACTATTCCCATGACAAACCAAATAGCGACAAGCGGTCCGAGAAGTAAGACACATGCCCAGACCATCCACGTTCGACCATAGAACTGCGTTGCATACTTTTTCAATTTGGTATTCATAAACACCCTCTTTCCATGGTAGCCAGCATCGCGCGCAACAGGAACAACCTCATTACCTCATTCCACCTCATTTACAACCCACACCAAATGATGTAAATGAGGTTGATAACACTGAGAGGCGCGCGGTCATCTGCTACTGAGGTTGTTTTGTTATTGTCAATGATGTGTCAATGAGGTTCTCTTTCTTAATGCGAACCACACGAAATATCGCGAACGACGCTAACAACTTTAAAACCCTTTCGCATATTTCGCGAAGCCGGTACTCCGGCCAAACAACACTGGCGTGGTTCGCGTTAAAATCTCTTCGTGTTCCTTCGTGATCTTCGTGGTGAAATAATCACGAAATTCGTACCGGTATTATTGTCTCGAGTCACAGCGATATTGATTTTGTGTACCCGTATTTATTGTTGCCGCGATGGCATGTTGAAACGTTAATCCCGGCGGGATACTCATTCTATCCCGGCGGGGTACTCGCTCTACCCCAGTCGTTCTACTCTCGCGGGATACTCGCAGTAACCCGCGAACGATGCTTTTTGACCACCGGCGATATATACCACACAACGCCAACATGCTGAAGTTTTAAAACAGCAGCCTGGAGCGTAAGCGACGGGTTGGTCAATCCTGCTTCCCCGATTCTTTATTGAGCATCAGCATTTTATGCAGGGTTGTGTTTTTAAGGAATTGAACACTGCCATCGCCTAAAGCGACATTGGCACCTTCAGTATGATAACTGCTGATTCCCATAGCATCGACATTGATTCCCTTGCTGGCGGTTTCAAAGGAAATTTCTCGCGACGGATCCATCCAGTTGACGGGAATTCTGCGTTCCACAAGAAAAATGGTTTCGTCGGGCTTTTCTACATCGGTCATTGACCTCGTTTGCGATCCGAAAAATGCTGCCTCCGAACCATCAATGACCGAATAGAAACTGCCAGCCGGTGCAGGAACAGGATCAACTTCACGGGGTGAACCACTGGGACATCGAAAAACAGTTGGAGCTTCCGAATGAAACTGTCGGTTATATTCACTGTCCCAGGGTTCGTCCAATCGGATTTTTTCGTACAAGGCGTTTTGTTCGATGTAGGGCAGAATCAAAACCCGCCAACTGTGCAGAGATTTGCCGTTTTCGTCAACTGTATAAGTGGGCGGAAATTGACCATACTCGTCATGATAATTGTGTAAAGCGAACATGATACATTTCATGTTATGGACACATTGCGTCCGCCGTGCAGTTTCACGGGCAGCAGGTACCGCAGGCAACAACAGGGCAACCAAAACGCCAACGATTGCTATGACGACGAAAAGTTCTACAATCGTAAAATTTGGACGACTTTTCTGTTTCTCTTCCGATTTTTCTCGTGGTTTCCTGGCGGCATCGACCGCTGACCAAAAGATTGCCGCGATAAACAAGTAAAAAAGCCCGGCAAAGAGAAAGATGTGGATAAAATGAACACGTAGCGGCGCGTAAGAAAAGCGATCCCGAAAGAGAAGGCTGACAATAAGTACCGGTAAGAATCCGCTCACAAGGAACAACACGAAAAATCCGATAGCCGCTCCAATACGCTTTTGAAGCAGTTGCCCCAAGCCGGGCAAAATTAACGAGCAAAAACCATAAAAGGTATTGATGGGACGTTCTGGTTCGTTCATTGGACTTATTGGGGGTAAAGGATTTACACTTGTTTACGACACTCACGCTATAACCGTCACACGCATCTCACCATCGAATGTGACAACTTCTCCGTTCGATATTTCAACAGAACGAATGCTTCTTCTGTCAAGCTTTGACAAAAGTGAGTAAATATGGTGAAGTAGCGTTTGCTTGTCGAATGTACTCATGGCAAAGTTTTGTTCGACCCTTTCAGGGTCGAAAATATTATTGGGGCACCGTTACCAGGGGCTGCGGGCTTGCGCCCTTACCCCTGGCTATGGAATTCCGCCCCTGTGGGGCGATAACATTTCTGTGTCCCTTTGGGACTGCTTTGCGTATCCCTATTATTGTTGCCGCGATGGCATGTTGAAACGTTAATCCCGGCGGGATACTCATTCTATCCCCACGGGATACTCGCTCTACTCCGGCCAGATAGGGCGTCATATCGTCGAACACGCCCCAGGTCGAAAAGGCTTTCAGGGCAAGCAGAA
>Ga0099364_10002545_pt1 | contig 29012 bp, 27 predicted proteins | sample TergutTh196P3_FD_73070 | JGI IMG/M metagenome (GOLD analysis project Ga0099364, IMG submission 73070) | Microcerotermes parvus P3 segment gut microbial communities from Pointe-Noire, Republic of the Congo - Th196 P3 | ecosystem: Host-associated > Arthropoda: Insects > Digestive system > Gut ...
CAAATTACCATACAGTTTTAGATGAAAGTGTGGTTAAGCTTCTTGACGATCCAGATGCTTGGTACAATCAATTTCGTCAGAGAGTAACCAATAAAATTAATGAAGAGCCTTTCCGTCCTTTGTATTGGATTAACAATGGAGCACCTAATGCTTCTATTCTTTTAAAAATAGCTATGATGTCATAAAAAGGGGCATTGTCATTATACTCTCCCCCCTCGCTCAATCTTCGTGGATGGTCAATAATGACTTTGCGGACAGCGGTCATCCATTTATTCTATCCAAATTTTCCTTTGGTCCAATCAAAGTCAAGATATCACCTTCATAAAGTATCGTTCCCTCATTGATAGATAAAGATAGTTCATCTGTTTTGGCACTCCTAATAGCCAGCAATGTAATTCCATATTTTTTTCTAAGGTCACTTGTTCCAATGCTTTTATTTATCCAATGAGTAGGAGTAGTCAGTTCAATTATGCTATATTCAGGAGATAGTTCAAGTTGTTCTATTATATTTTTCTGAGATAAAGAATGAGCAACTCTTTTTCCTGTAATATATTCTGGTCTAATAACTTTGTCCACACCTAATTGAACAAGAATTTTTTCATGCCACTCGTTTTGAGCTTTACAAACAATCATTTTTGCTCCCATTTCTTTTAGCATTATTGCAGTGAGAACACTATCCTCAATAGCTGTCGCAGTAGCGATTATGACACAATCAAAGCTTGGAATATCAAGAGATATCAAGACAGACTCGTCTTTTGTGTCTCCAATAATCGCATTTGTTACAAGATTAATGATATTTGAAACCTTTTCTTCAAGTTTATCTACTACCAATACATCATTTTTCATCTGATACAATTCAGTTGCGACTGCACTACCAAACCTACCCATTCCTATTACTAAATAAGAACCCATTTATACCTCCAAAATGTATTTTACATCATAACCCAAGTATCAGGGTATTTAGTTTTTTCTAGTTTATTTCTTCTAAGAAATGCAGCCATTCCTATTGTCATTATTCCAACTCGCCCAAAAAACATAAACAGCATAAGTATTACCATTGAAGCAGGCTGGAGATAGGGGGTGATACCAATAGATAACCCACAAGTAGCAACTGCTGAAATTACTTCAAAAACTATCCCCAAAAGAGGAAGCTCAGGTTGTATAATGGAGATAGAAAGCGAGCCAACAAAGCAGACAGATAGAGAAAGCACTAATATTGAGATAGCACTTACAATTTGCTGGTCAGGTATAGTTCGACCAAAAACAGAGAGAGTTTTTCGACCTCTTAAAGAACGAATCGCTGATAAAAATAAAATTGCTGCAGTAACATTTTTTATTCCACCTCCAGTAGAACCTGCTGAACCACCTATAAACATCAATAGCATTGTAAATAAAAGAGACTCTTTTGTGAGTAAGGCTTGATTAACCATACTAAAACCAGCAGAACGGGGCATAGCAGATTGAAAAAGTGAAGTTATAAGTGCTTGGTGAAATGGTAAATTGCCAATGGTTGTTAGGTTTGATTTTTCAATAAAAAAGAAAAATATCCATCCAGAAATAAGCAAGATTGCAGTAGTAGAGATTACTAGTTTCGAATGTAAATGAAGCTTTTGAAATCTTCTGTTTCTATAAATATCTTCCCATACAAAAAAACCAAGACTCCCTAAAATAACTAGAAAGATGAGAGTTAGCTTTATAACAATATCTCCTAGATATGAAGTCATACTAGAGAATGTATCTATGTTTCCCATCAGGTCAAAACCAGCATTACAAAATGCAGAAACAGAGTGAAAAATACCCATACCTAAACCTTTCCAGAAGCCAAATTGCGGATAAAAACGAGACCATAATAATAAAGCTCCAATAGCTTGAAAAAGCAAAGTCCCTATAAAGATGTGCCTAATCAACTGAACTACTCCTTTCACATCTTTTAGACTCAATGATTGCATTATTAAGATCCTCTGTGACAGCTCTATTTTTGTATTCATGACAAAAAAGAAGATTGTAGTTACTGACATAAAACCCAAACCACCAATCTGGATCAAGCATAAGATAACTATGCGTCCAAACAAGCTCCAAGTAGTTGCAGTATCTACTACAGAAAGACCTGTTACACATATAGCAGAGACTGATGTAAACAATGTGGAAAAAAAAGAAACAGACACATCATTATGAGTAGAAATAGGTAGTTTTAAAAGTATCGCTCCGAGCAATATGATGGCTAAGAACCCAACTATCATTATTTCTGCTGGGTTTCTTTTCTTTCTTTTTTTTGTTTTTTTCAAGGATAATAAGCTCATATCAATCAATAAGAATTTAGTTTAATTTAACTTTAATCTAGCATGTCCCAATCGCAAAAAACCTTTTTATTTACTCTATACTGTGCATAAACTTTGACATTTTCTACACTGAGCAGTGGTATCTGTAAATCTCTGACTTCGTCTTTTAAATCTATCTGAACATCTGAACGAATGACTCTATGCCAAAGTAGATTGTGTTTTTTTGTCATACAATAAATCAGATGCACTAATTGTCAAGCACCGTTGGGAACTCCTGCTCTTTTTGCAATATCCTGATAAAAGGAAACCTTGCCTTGTGAACATCACCCGTTTACCCTTTGGGCTTGCCAAAAGAACAAATAATTTCTCCCATATCAATGCCATCCTTTTCCATAAGGCATTTATTGCCATTGTCCTTTATCCATGTTATATTTTTATTGAATTTTTCTCTCATATTTCAAAAATATTTCGTGAGGTCTATTTGTCAAGATAAACTATGAAATCATTTTTTACATAGCCTATTTTCTTTATATATAAAAGATTGAGACGATTTTTAATATAAATTTTGTAAAAATTATTCATGGATTTGAAAATAGTTCTTGACTTTTTTAGCTTGTTTTAAAAAATGTCGCTGAACTGAACATAAAATTTGTTTTTGGAGTGGAAATTAAATTGAATCTGACGGTTATGGAACAGAATATGGTTTTGGAAACATCTGCGAGAAGGGGCAAAATAGCCAAATTGAGAGACTTTATCAAAAAAGGTCTTTTTGGTATTAAATTTTTGTTTTCGTCGATTCTATGCTATTCTATGCCTATCCTAAGAGCAAATTTTACCCCCCCCCCGTAAATGCTTATAATACAAGCATTTACAGACATTTATTGTCCAAACTAATCTCTCTTAAGGTAAATTGTATTTACTTTAAGAGAGATTTCTTTTTGTCTAAAAAAAATATATCAAGAAAAATCTTTATTCAATTTTTCAAAAACAAACTCAATACAAATCTATATCCATGTAGAAATGTATCCGAAAAGCAAATAAAAACAAAAAATAATCATAATAGGAGAATAATATGAGTAGGAAAGAAATTAAACAATGGGTCTATTTTGAAGAATACCAAGGTGGTTTTCAAAAAGAGTCCCTCCATCAATTACTTGAAACAATTGAAATTTACGAGACTCTTGGTTGGGAATTTGTTAGCATCAAAAAAGCAGTACCAAGAGAGCATGTCAGTATTGTAGTAGAGGTCATTTTACTTTTTGAATCAACTGACAGAATAGAAAACAATCCAGAGATTATGGCACTTGGAGAACGTTGTATTGAAGAAAGGGATGATTTTGAATCAGCAGTAGTATTTTCCAAGAAGAAGTATGGACCCAAAAAAATAGGATTTGGGATATGGCTCATCCCACTCATATTTGCAGGTTCAATGTGGGCTGCTTCACATTATATGGGCAGTACTCGTAGTGGTCTTCAAGAAGTTTACTTTATAACTCTGTCATTGATTTGTTTTTCAACAATACCATTATATCCAGTTTTCATTATCAGCAGACTTGTGACATATAAAAAAAGGTTTGCTAAATGGCAAGCTGAGCGTAAAGAATGGGCAGATTCTTTATATGAAAAATATACAAGAACAAGCAATGAGTTTGAACCTCATAAACAAGCATATAGTCATGAATGGCAGATTCGAGTCATTGGAATTAAGTCAACTCTAGAAGAATTTAGAAGAAATGTTCAAAATTAAATAGGAGATTTTATGGACTTTAAAGACAAATATGGAAACCGAATATCAAGAAAAGTAGGAAACACTATTTTTGATAATTATGGTTCGAGGGTTTACGAAATCAGAGGTAACGAGATATATGACACTTCAGGTAGCCGCAAATATGAAATAAGAGGAAATGTAATATTTGATACTTACGGCACTAGAGTGTTTGATATCAGAGGTGATAGCCTATTTGATGTCTATGGCAACAGAGTAGGGTCATGGAGTTAGGTAGGATAGATAAGAGAAATTAGGAGCTAATTATGAAGAATTGTGGTAATTGTGGGCGCTGGACTGGTATAGTTCATGCAGGTAAAGCTGGAAGTGATGGGCTAGGAGAATGTGGCAATATAAATAGTCCATATTCTAAAGGAGATGAACGATTTCCAGCTAATCATAGTTGTGAACATTGGGTATATTATGTTGGATCTTATGAAATAGGTAGTCCATCATCAAACAATCCAAACTCAATCGTAAATGTAATATCAAGAAGAGATAAAAGTAAAATGATACTATCTATCATTTTTTTCATAATTTCTATGATAATGATAATTGTAGGTGTTATTATAAGCTCTCAGGGAATGGGTTTTAATTATGCGCTTCTATATTATATTCCATTTCCGTTATTACATTTCTGGATATGCTTATTTAGTGATTCTAAAGGTTGGAAAATAGGTTGTGGTATACTCGCTTTTAGTAGCTTTTTTCAAGTTATTATACTCATGTATTATGAAGATGAGGGGCAATTTTTTTTAGCACTTTCACTGATTTTTTATATCCTTACATGGATATTTTATAAAATCTCGAATAAAAAGACAATACATAAAAAAAATCACAAGGAGTGAATATGAGTTTTAAAGAACATTACAATCGTGGTGTCGATTTATGGCAAGATGGCAAATATGTCCAAGCAATTCAGAGCTTTAAAGAAGCTCAAAAGTTACAACCAAACGACATTGAACTTAAACAAATGATTAGTCAAATGGAGATGCAAGCTGCTCAAATACTAGAAAATGAAAAAAGATTTAAAGAATCTTGTGCTAGAGAAGCAGAAAGCAGAAGAGAAGTCATGGGACAGATGTATGGGGTCACTGACGAACAAAGAGTTGTTTCGGAGTATCCTCAAAAATTATCGAACAATCCAAATGATAAAAACTTAAAAGGATGTCTATCCGTAGCACATTATATCTTAGGTTTGACATTTGAGAGTAAAGATGACCACGATAGAGCAGAAAAAGATTATGGTTGGGCTATACATTACGAACCAGATTTTCCTCTAGCTGTTAAAAATCGTGGCAGAGTAAGACTTAAAATTCGGCAATACAATGGAGCTATTGAAGATTTTGAGTTCCTGCTCAAGCTTGACCCAAATTCTGATAATGCCAAAAATGCTGTGGCTAGTGCTTATTTTGAACGTGCCATTGACCATGATAAAAAAGGAAACTCTAAGCATGCTATAGATGATTTAGAAATGGTATTGAAATACAATCCAAATAACAATAATGCAAGAGAATTGTTGAAAATGATTAGAGATAAAAAATAATTCCTATAAGGAGGAAGTAAATGGATAGATCAAGTTACATTCTAGCCAAGCATTGTGAGGGCGTAAATGATGACGTTCGTAGAACTTGCTGTGATTCATTAATGCTTGCCATTCATAATAATGAGATAGCAAGCTGTGAGAAGTATGGACATCTTTTATCAACAGTAGGACATAGCAACACCTTTCAGAAAAACTTAATGGATTGTTGTTTCTACAAACGTGACAGAAAATGTAGTTTAGCAAGCTTAGTGTAAACTTAATAATATGGCTCGTATTTATACGAGCCCTATCCTAAAAGGTGATTAAGAGAATTTATAATAGGGGACATAAACAAAAATAAAACGCCAATTCAACAGGCGAAAGGAGGAAATATGTTGAAAAATAGTTTAAATAGAAAAAGTTATGTAAATCTTGCATGCTACTTAACATTAGTTATTTTCTTTTGGATAATCATGTTACCGATTATTCATGCAGAGGATAACTTAATTACAGTGCAAGGAGATACTTTCTCAGACAAAATGGCATGGCTTAACGTTTTTGGACAAAGCAATACCAATTATATATTGGAAATCAACTCCGACGAAAGAATTACAAGTCAAAGTTTTGTATATAGCGGTAAGACCAATATAAACATAACCATAAAAGGTATTGGAGGAAGTCGTAATATCAGGTTATCAGAACCACGAGACCGAATTACAGTAGGTTCAGGAATTACCCTTGTCTTTGATGATAATGTCAATGTAATAGGAAGAGGTAGTCTTCCAAACTCTGCAGGGAATGGCGGAGTGGTTTATGTTGAGACTGGTGGTACTTTCATTATGAATGAAGGGTCCAACATTTCTCAAGGTAACATTGAGGGTTATGGGCATGGGGTTTATGTGCACGGCGGATCCTTTATCATGAATGGTGGACAAATATATGGAAAAAGAGGGTATGGAGTATTTCTGAGAGACGGAAGTTTTACTATGGATAGTGGAATTATACGAGGCAATTCATCTGGTGGTGTTACTTCTCAGTTCGGTAATCCCTCTTTTACCATGAATGGCGGGAGTATACTAAACAATAATGGTGCTGGTGTGCATTTAAGAGCCGGTGCTTTTGTCATGAATGCAGGTGAAATATCTAACAATTCTAATACGACTAGATCAACAACACCTACGCACGGAGGTGGCGTAATTGTTATAAATAACAATGTTCGTTTTACTATGCATGGTGGTACAATTTCAGGTAACACTGCTAATTTTGGAGGCGGGGTATCTATTAGTCATGGGGGAGAATTTATCTTGAATGATGGATATATATTTGGTAACAATGCTGTCATAACCGTACATGGTGTTGTAAGACCATTTGGTGGATCAGGTGGGGGAGTTCATGGAGGCTTTCAAATGAATGGAGGAAACATAACAGGTAATATTGCACATCGTGTAGGTGGTGGTGTATTTGTCGAAGGTCGTGTCAATATGCTCAATGGAACTATTTCGAGTAATACCTCACGTGAAAATGGAGGAGGAGTATATGTAAATAGCGGGACTTTTACAAAAACTGGCGGTATCTTAACAGGTTTTACTGATAATTCATCTGATGGTAATGTTGTAAAAGATAGCTCAGGTAATGTGCTCAACTTCAGAGGTCACGCTGCATATGCCGGTTCTGCGGATACAGTGTTAAAAATAAAAGAAAAATCTGCTGGTCAAGAAGAAAACTTGTTTTTTAATACATCAGGAAATCAGTTCAATGGTGAATGGGATAATTAATAAGGAAAGTTATGAATGTAGATTACTTAATTGGGAAAAAACTTAAACAAAAATAAAACGCCAATTCAACAGGCGAAAGGAGGAAATATGTTGAAAAAAAAAGAAATTAGAATGAAAACGATGCTATTCTTTATTGTCATCGTTAGCTTAATGGGATATGCTGGTCATAGGTTGGAAGCCCAAAGTCCATTTCCACACGGAACAACGCCAGTATACATTAATAACGAAACAGGAGAACCAATTAAAGGAATGTGGGTTATGGAAGTCGGTAGCTCTTCTTGGCAATCTTTTAGATTGAGAAACCAAACAATAACCGATCTTTTTACTAAATCTAGCTCTCATCCTGAAGGTTTTCTTGCATCTGGTAGAGCAGGTGTCACTGGAGATTTGCAATTTACTAAGTTGTACAAAGGTATCTTAGCAAGAGATGTTAGTGGTAATTTTTACTTGATCTCGAATGTTGATTTTGGGAAACACGATGATGATGACGAATTGACATTTACAAAAGACCATAAAGTCGAAAGAACGACTGTGTTTAGGTAAGAGGCTGAAACAATGAAAAAAACAATTTTTTATGTTTTAATAGTAAGCCTCTTGCTTGCAGGTTTTCTTGCATGTTCAGACAAGAAAACAAAACCCAAAGATGAAGATATAAATCCAAATCTCTTTGTAGGAACTTGGACAAATGAAAGACACTCAGTTGAAACATTTATTATCAGATCAAATATGACCTTCACTTATGACATTGTAGGGAATCCCGGAGGCACCATATATGTTCATGGCACATACACTTTAGATTTTGGGCTTAACCGTCAAGCCACATTTAAAGAAACTGATACCGGTACAACCTTTGGTTTAGTAACAGATGGTGTCACATTTTATTATGGTGGTCATCTTTACACTAAGCAATAAAAATGGAGGACAAAAACAAGGCATGCAGGATGTAAATTATGAATGACATCAGACAAAAAGCAGTGGATGAAGCGTTTTGCTCATCATGTGGAGAAATTATCAAAAAAGAAGCAGAAATTTGTGTTAAATGTGGTGTTAGACAAAGGAAACATCACATTGCAGTAAGTGATGTTTCTGCAAGTTGGTTGACATTATTATTATTGTCTTTTTTCCTTGGTGGATTTGGGGCAGATAGGTTTTATGTCGGAAAAATTGGTACCGGAATCTTGAAATTAATAACAGCTGGTGGATTTGGTGTCTGGTGGCTTATTGATTTAATAACTATTCTGGTTGGGAAGTTTAAAGATAAAGATGGTAATTATATTCCAAGAGAATATTAGTACCTTAAATAACAGCGAAGCCATAGCTATCGTAAAGGAGAAAAAGCTTATGAAAAAAGAACTTTTTTCATCAAACTTATGGATAAAAACAGACCGTTATTATCCAGCAAATGAACTTTTTGTTCTGGCTAATGAAAAAATTGGCGGTAAATTTGTACCTATCAACACCAAAAAAGAATTGGGTGTAGAAAAGATTTATTTCCAAGGTGTTGATAAATATACCTTATACATTTTTTCGTGTAAAAAGGGTAAAGAAGGAAGGGTAATAGTATGTCAGTATAAACCGATAAAACAAGCACTTAAAGATAGTGTTGTTTTAACGATTATCTGTGTCATAACCCTTGGAATAGGTTTCTTCGTTTGGCGGGTTGTTGATAAAATAAAAACAATTTTTGGTATTGAAGGAACTAAAAACAGCCGTGCTTTAATGAGAGAGCTTGGAACAGAGATTGAAAAATTAATCGGAAAATGATATATCAATATGTCATTAACTGGTAACTAACAAAATGTGTTTTAAGAGAAGTAAATACTATAATCAGTTATTAGTTAAAACGATTCTATTTTCAATACTTTAAAAGAAGAGGTGAGTTTAATGCTTACCCCTTCTTATGAGTAAATAACAAAATAAAGAAAGGAATATTTATGAAAATAAATAAAATTCTATGGATAATAACTATACTTGCTTGTATTACGATATTAAGTTGTTCAAGTAAAAAAACAACAGAAAATAGTGATGACAATGGTAACGAAAAAGATGTAATTACCTGGACTGCAGTGTCTGAAAGCATATTTGGTTCTAGTTCAATCTGGAGCATTGTTTACGGAGCAGGAAAATTTTTAGCAGTAGGTAATGAAGGTAAAATGGCATATTCATTTGATGGTATATCATGGATATCTGTAGATAATAGCCCATTTAGTACTAATAATTACCGTATTGCAATTGCATATGGAAACGGAATTTTTGTTGCAGCTGGGAGACCATTGGGTGGGTTTGGTCCAGATATAGTGGCATATTCTCAAGACGGCATTTCATGGACAATTGGAGCAAATTCCATTTTGACGAGCACTTATGATATGGCATTTGGCAACGGAAAATTTGTAATGGGAAGACAAAATATGGCATATTCTACTAACGGACAAGCTTGGTCAGAGGCTTCTAATGACTTTTCATCTTATCCCTATCTTACTTTCTTAGCAATCGCTTATGGAAATGAAAGATTTGTTGCTGGTGGTAACAGCGGAAGTGCCAAAGGCAAAGTAGCATATTCTTTTAATGGTGAAACATGGAATGTTGTCGATGACAACATTATCGATACAAACGCAGTCATTAGCGATATAGCTTATGGTAATAATATATTTGTAGCTGTTGGAGGAGATGGGCAATTTAGAATAGCTTATTCTTCGGATGGTTTGAACTGGACAGCTACAAATACAACCGGATATTTCTATTCTGTAGAGTACGGAGGTGGTAAATTTGTCGCAATTGGAAATAGAACAGTATATTCTTTGGATGGAATTACATGGAACTCTATTCCTAATAGTGGGATAAACAGTGTTCGAACAGAAACCATTGCATATGGTGCTGGGCGTTTTGTTGTAGGAAAAGCTATGGGGGGTATATGGTATTCAAATATCCAAGAGTAAAGTCTATAAATACTTTGTTTAATGGCTATGTGTATAAACAAGGCTTACTTTGTCTATACACAATTAAGAAGTAATAATAACAAGGAGACACAAATGAGTGTAAGAGATGCGCTAAATCCCAAAAAAGACTAAATATCCTACAAGACATTACCCATGAAGAAGGTTTGAAAGTATCTATATACTTCTATCAGGATATCTTGGAACACATTCGTGGCTATTTTGAAGATATGAATCTTGAAATATCCAAAATGAAAGAAATGAAATCAGTAAACCATATTGAGCTTTTAATTGAATTTGTAATGAATTCAAAAAAGAAATAAATACTCATGTGGGTTGACATCTTAGAAAAAATGATAATCGACTTCACAAATTTTTCACAAAATCAATAATTCATTACCTAAAAAGCACTTTCATTTTCACCCTCAAAACCTCTCTCCCAAAAAGTTAGCAAAATTACGCCGAAAAGTTTCGTTAATTTTACCAATGTGCCAAAAAATTTCTCGAACTATTCGGCGTAATTTCTCGAATTATTTAACGTCCTTTAATTGTCGTATAACAGGTTTTCCTTGCCATTCTATACGAAGTGAAGAATCTCCCTGTCATTTTGAACGAAGTGGAGAACCTCGGAAGTTATTAAAAAATCAATATGATGAGATTCCTCATTGTGTTCAGAATGACAAATATTCACGGAATTGGACTTTTCGGAGAATGATCATATATGACCGCTGTCTGAGAACCCATATTCGTAGTGGCGTATTGCTTACGCCTTAAGTGGATAATGGAGAATCGTAGTGGCGTATTGCTTACGCCTTAAGTGGATAATGGAGAATCGTAGTGGCGTATTGCTTACGCCTTAAGTGGATAATGGAGAATCGTAGTGGCGTATTGCTTACGCCTTATATATAAATTTAGATCAAAATTTCAATTTAAGTCTCGCAGAGACGACACTTTATAGCACGAAAATATGATTCCTTTTTTGTCATTCTGAACGAAGTGAAGAATCTCTACCTTGTCATTCTGAACGAAGTGAAGAATCTCGGATGTTATTAAAAATCGATATGAAGAGATTCCTCGCTGCACTCGGAATGACAAGGAAGAGCAAGAAGTGACATCGCAACGATGGGGCAATAAATAAACATCCCCCCCCTGCCCCCCCCATAAATGTGGGGGGAAATCCATTAGTGTCAACTTTTTTCCGTAGCGGCACCACGAAGCGAAGCGGAGTAGCCTGTCATCTCCGATTGCCATAAAATATTGTAAAATGCCAATCGGAGATTGGCACTACGGGGTGTGCCTGACATGGATGACAGCTTGGCTGTGTCCCCCCCAGATTCATTAAGAAATCAGGCTTTGTTGAAATTTTTTATCAAGTCTTTTCTAATTTTTGTAGATGAAATATTTATCAAAGGCATGTCGAGAAATATCAATTTATGAAAATAGTCGAGATGTTTCCATTCTTTTTTATTTTGAGTTTTCCTATCAATTACGATAAAATCAATCATTTCTAATAAATCCTCAAATCTATACCAAGTTTTGAGTTTTAGCACATTATCTGCCCCGATAATGAAAAAAAATTGATAATTTGGATAAAGATCTTTTAGCTCTTTTATTAGATAATAGGTAAAACTTTTATCGTTTTCTCTGATATCTTTTTCCCAAATTGAAAATGAAGAATTGTCTTTGATAGCCTCTTTTATTAAATTAATTCTCTCTTCAAATGAAAACATACATTTTTTTTTATGTGGTGGTTTCGCAGCCGGTACAAACCAAACAAAATCTATAGGGAGCTTTTCAATAGCTGTCTCAGCTACTTTTAAATGACCAGCATGAAAGGGGTCAAAAGTGCCTCCCAATAACGCTACTTTGATACAATCATTTTTTATTATGATCTCCCCTTATACCTTTTTTATAAAGGAGCAATTTTAAAATTTTACAATTCATCTATTTTATCAAAATCTAAAGTCGTCTGCTCGCCTGTATTCATATTTTTCAGGGTCAGATAATTTTTTGCTAATTCCTCTTCACCAATAATTATAACATGATGAGCTTTTAAGCGGTTAGCATTTTTCAATTGAGCTTTCAGGGAGATTTTTTCTATGTCAAATTCTGCATAAATTCCTTTATTTCTCAAAAAAATGAGTAATTCAAGGGCTTTGGTTAATTTACTACTAACATTTTCATCATTTGCTGAGCTATCATTGGCGCAGACTATATAATATTTTGGTCTTGGACAATCGCCTTGAAAGCTATTTTCATTTATCAGAGATAATAAAAGTCTTGAAAAACCACCTGCAAAACCTACAGCGGGTGTGTCTTTACCACCCATTTGTTTTATCAACCCATCATATCTGCCACCACCGCCCAGAGCATTTTGAGAACCAAGATTGTAGTTAATAAACTCAAAAGCTGTTTGGGTGTAATAATCTAGTCCTCTAACTATTTTGGGGTTGATTACATAAGGAACTTTTAATATATCAAGATATTTTTGAACTTCCGAAAAATGAGTTTTACATTTATCATCAAGATAATCAAGCATAGAAGGTGCTTCTTTTGAGATTTCTTTACATTTTGGTATTTTACAATCAAGCAATCTTTTAGGGTTCTTATCATATCTGGTTTGACAGTCCGGGCAGACTAAATCAGAGATTTCATTGTTGGGTAAAAAAATAAACTTTTTAAAATAATCTTTTAAGGCAGTATTGTAGGTTTCTGAACATTCAGAACAGCCGATACTATTAATCTCAACTACAAAATTTTTAAGCCCTAAAGTCTTTAAATATGTCCAAAATACGGTTATATTTTCTGCATCATAATATGGATGATTGGTTCCGATGCATTCACAGCCAAATTGTGAAAACTGCCTGCTACGACCCGATTGAGGTCTATCATAGCGAAACATAGCTTCGATATAAAAAAGTTTAGTTATATGACCTTCAGAGCCAAGATTATTTTCTATATAACTTCTGATGACAGGAGCTGTGCCTTCGGGTCTGAGAGCAAAGTTTCGACCTTTTTTATCCTGAAAACGATACATTTCTTTCTGAACTATATCGGTACTATCCCCAGCACTTCGCTCAAAAACTTCAGTTTGTTCAAATACAGGAGTATTTATCTCCTGATAACCATAGCTTTTAGCTACTTTACGAAATACCATCTCCATATATTCCCACTTATATGAATCTTTGGGGAGTATGTCTTGTGTTCCGCGTGGAACAGTGTATTTTACAGCCATGTTCTTTCCTTAAATCTTATTATTGAATTCTCACTAAATTATTAAAAGAACTCATTAAGAACAAAAATATAAAGTTACTCATTTTGTCAATACTTATTTGAAAAACTTGATTCAAAAAATCTCTTGACTAAAACAGCTCTTTAAAAATTATCACCCTTTTATGAACTTTCCCTTTTTGAGGGTGCTTCTAAAATGTCGTAAAAATAAATAAATTAACATATTGGAGAGAGAATATGAAGTCTTTAATACTATTCTATTCCTTTACCGGAAACACAAGAGAACTTGCTCTTAAAAAAGCAGAAGAGCTTGGTGCAGACATTGAAGAAATACAAGAAATCAATAAACCTTGTATTTTTAGAGCTTATACAATAGGTGTTTACAGAGCTATAAAAAGAAAAATAGCTTTGATTCAGCCATTAAAATCTGACTTAGCAGATTATGAAAAAATCATTATCATGTCACCTATTTGGGGATTTTTTCCTGTCTCTCCGATAAATAGCGTTATTGAATGTCTTCCCGCTGGAAAAAAAATTGAGATTATCATGGTCTCTGGTGGAGGTGGTTCTAAGAAAACTGCCAATGGAACAAAAGAACTTGTTCAAAAACAAGGTTGTGAGGTTATAGATTATGTAGATATCTTTGCCAAAAGAACCAAAGATAAGCTGGTATGGCATGTTTTGAAACAGTAAAAGAGGTAAAATGACAAATAAAGCGATGTTAATCATACTTGACGGATATGGAATAAACCCAAATATAGAAGGGAACGCCGTTAAACAAGCACAAACACCATTTATTGATAGTTTACTAGAAAAATATCCGCATTGTAGATTAAAAACAAATGGCAAAGATGTAGGGCTACCAGTAGGAGTCATGGGAAACTCTGAAGTAGGACATTTAAATATAGGAGCTGGTAGGATAGTTTATCAACTAAATACATTGATAGATCACAAGATTGAGACAAAAGAATTTTTTCAAAATAAAGCTCTTTTGTCAGCAATTGAGCATGCGCGTTTATATAAATCAAAGGTTCATCTTTTTGGACTTTTATCTGATGGAGGTGTGCATAGTAGCCTAAATCATATTGATGGACTATTGGAATTGTTTCATAGAGAAGGTTTCAAAGATGTCTATTTTCATGCTTTTATGGATGGAAGAGATACTCTGCCTCATTCAGGTTCAGGATTTATTAGTGATTATCAACAAAAAGCGAATCAATATGGACTAGGAAAAATTGCTTCTCTTTGCGGAAGATATTATGCAATGGATAGAGACAATCGTTGGGAAAGAGTCCAAAAGGCTTATGATGCCTTAGTTTTTGGGAAAGCAAGCTATGATATCTGTCCTTTAAATGCTATCTTAAAATCTTATGATGCTGAGGTTACTGATGAATTTATTCTACCTGTTATCATTACAGAATCTACAGAATCAAACTCAAATCCAATAGCTTTGATTGAAGAAAACGACGCTATTGTATTTTTCAATTTCCGCTCTGATAGACCGCGAGAACTGACTAAATGCTTTATTTATGAGGATTTTAATGAATTTCCTGTAAAAAGATTCAAAAACCTGAAATATGTCACGATGACTGAGTATGATATAAATTTTTCTCCTTTTGTCGAAGTGGCTTTTAGGAACGAAAAACTAGATAATATTCTCGGAAAAGTAATGGAAGACAATAATCTCACCCAGTTAAGACTAGCTGAAACCGAAAAATATGCTCATGTTACTTTTTTCTTTAATGGCGGTGTAGAAGAGCCTTTTAAAGGTGAGGACAGGATTTTGATACCTTCTCCAAAAATTGCTTCTTACGATTTACAACCAGAAATGAGTGCTTTAGGGGTAACAGAGTCAGCTTTGAAAATATTGAATGAAAAAAATTATGATTTGATTATCATAAACTATGCAAATTGCGACATGGTTGGACATACAGGCGTTTTTGATGCTGTAGTTAAAGCTGTTGAAACTGTTGATAAATGCATAGCTCAAGTGATACCCTTAGCTCTGGAAAAAGGATATGATATAATCCTCACAGCAGACCATGGAAATGCTGAACAAATGATTGATGAGGCTGGAAATATTATGACTGCCCATAGTATGAATGAAGTTTTCATGGTTTTGATAAAGGATATGGACTTAAAATACGGTTTAAAGAATGGAAAACTAGGTGACATAGCTCCAACTTTGTTAAATCTTATGGATTTGATAGTGCCAAAAGAAATGACTGGAGAAAATTTGATTGTAAAATAATAAGTAGAGTTTTTTATAATGTTGACAGATAAATATTAATAGGAGAAAAATCTAAAAAATTGTTTACAAAACACATATCTTAAAAAAATTGGTATTGTTATAAACTTGATTTCGAATACGGGAATGTATATGAAAAAATATTTAATTGTATTAATGGTTCTGGTATTGATCAGCAGCATATCTTCGACTGAACAACCAAATAAGATAGACATCAGCTTTATGACGCTCAACATGATAATCTATCAATATTTCAATGAGAGTGTCACAGAACAAGATAGCATCGCTTTCAGAGCTGATTCTCCATGGCTTTTGAGTTATGAAAAAGATAGAATATTACTTTTTAATTCTGATAGAGTTGATGGTTTTCAATCTATAAATTCTTTTCCAGCAACCAATCATTTTGTCCAACAAACTTCAGAAAATAGTGATATAATGACCGATTTCACTGATTATATGCATTTGTTTGAAGGACAAAATGTCTTGTTTTTAAATCTTGATAAAGAGTTTTATAATTTAGAAAATTTAACTGATAAGGACAGGATTAACCTACTTACTTATATCTCTGCACAGCTATATAAGACTTATCTGAAAAACTACAATCGTGAACTCATAGAAATGCCGGACTTTATGTATCCAGTGGCTGATGTGACAAATATAGCTCTATCTACTTTAGAATATAATCTTTTACTAGATGCTTACCAAAAGTCAATGTTTATTAACGAAAATGAAAATAATTCATTGATAAACAATGATTTAAATATCTTAAATCAAACTCAGGAAGAAATTTTGAATCTTTTAAAGCAGTTCTATGCTATCAGATTGAGGAGATGGAGATCACAAAATGCTTTTGTTCAAACTTTTGAGCTTTCCCAAGAAAAAATTCTTGGATTATCTTTTTTTAAGGCTTTTGAACTATTGACTTACCTTGAAAACTTAACTATTCATGAGAGGGTATATCGAGATCGAAGAGATAATAGACCACAGAGAAACACCAATAGGATTGTTTTAGTTCCATTACCTCTTGATGACTCTCGATTTCCAGAAAGTATAAAACCGCGCAATGAATACAATAAATTTGTAAACCAAATAATCACAGGGGACATTTTGCATGACAAATTTTACTCGATATTTGATGAAACTCTTATTTCTATAAATTCCATGAGTAGAAATAAAGCAGAAAACAAGGGTTTTATTCTTGCAAGTCTATATGATTTTCTGGGCTGGGATTATCTTCCAGAAACTACGACGGACAATTTTCATATATTTCTGGGTAACAAGCTCGAAATGAGAACTACTGAAATAGACTCAATTTATAATTCTTTTATCGAAAGCATTGATTATGAATATCTTACAAGTCGCGCTACTGCCTCTGTTGATAATTACTTAAGTAATTTCAATAATAAAAAAAGAGATTATAATTTACAAATTTTCTTTGACCATTATACAGATGATTTATTCAACAATATGGAAGAATATTTTATTAATAGCAATGATAGAAGCATACTTTTTCCAAATGTAACAAGATACAAAATAAAAAGTCCTTGGATGGAAATTGATATAAAAAAGCAAGGTTTCTTCTTCAACTTGAATAGACAAAATAAATTTATTCAAACGAATATTAATACAAATCTCATATTATCAGTAGATTTTAGAAGTTTTGGTTTTGATCAGTTAGCGGACACAATGTATTTTGAAAATCTATCCTTTACCTCAAATAATCTTGATTTCAAGATTAATTCTGCCGGTGAACTCAGCTTCAAAGATGATGTTTTGATTATAAGACTTGTTCCTAGATTAAGATTTCAAATAGAAGAAGAATATTGGGAATTAGTTGAGGAGCTAAATCTTAAACTTATTGAGCGTGGTGTGCCTGCAAACTGGCTAGCTGACAATATAAACCACCCCGATTTTAGAATTTATCATAGCATAGTAAGAAATTTTACTCAAATGCCAGAGCATCAGGTTTCTAGAGGAGAAAGAGACCAAAATTGGTATATGAGAAATTTTGGAGTTGATGATAAAGTCCGTCGTGGTGCAGATTTTCGTGTAACTCATAGAGAAACCTTACTGGCAGCAGAGAGAAGACATGGAATACACTATGAACTGCTCATGGCTATCATGGCAATCGAATCTGACTATGCAAACCCGCGTTGGAGAGGAACTTTCTACACTTTTCCTACTCTTGTTTCGCAATATGTCCTTTTACCGCGTCGCCAAAGATTCGCAGTCAATGAGCTGGTTGCTCTCTATAATTTTACTCAAAAAACAAATAAAGATACTTATCATTTCATCGGTTCTTTTGCTGGAGCTGCGGGTTGGGGACAGTTTATTCCTTCTTCTATGAACAGTTTTTTCATTGATGCCAACGACAATTTTTATGATGTAGATATTTATAGCATTGACGACACTCTACATAGTATCTCAAATTATCTTAATGGACACGGGTTATCGGGACGAAATATTGGAAATTATCAAGCTCGATTTAGAGCTGTTAGGGCTTACAATCATAGTGATGCTTATGTAAGAGCAGTGCTGTATATCTACGATGAGTTGAGGAAAACGAGGGATTAGAAAAAATATCTAAGAGGTTTTAATTATTTATAACCCTTTGGAAATTTGTGACTATTGGGACTTTCTAAGAGTGTTTTATAGTTTAATATATCAAGAAAAAAAAATTCGCAGTAAAAAAAAGAAATAAATGTATAATTAATTTATAACAATACTTTTTATCCATAAAATAAATATTTTTTATATAAAAATATTTATAGCAACATAGTGTTTTAAAAATACTTGTTGACAAAAATGGTTGATAAAAAATATTGTATCACACAAAGATAAGTTTTATAGGAGGGAATTTATGAAATTCCTACGTTTTTGTTTAGTAATGGTCGTTTTTGGCTCATTATTTATGATTGCTTGCGGTGGTGGCGGTGGCGGTGGTTCTGCTCCAAGCGGCATGAGAGAAGTATACCAGCCTGGCTGGTATGGAACTCAAGGTAGTCCAGACTTTATATTTACTTATGGAACTGCTGAGAGAGTAAGTCAAGCAGCTGCAGAACAAGCAGCTCAAGCAAATGCTTCAGCAGAAGCAGCCAGAAATGTTGAAATGCAAGTTCAAGCGATGGTAAGAAATTTTGAATCAGAAGCTGGCGTGGATAATCCACAAGTATTAGCTCTGACAGAACAAGTTGTAAGAACTACAGCAAACCAAAGATTCCAAGGCACACAAGTCACCCAAAGGCAGATGATGCAAAATGAAAATGGCAGATATGTAGCCTTTATTCAATTAGCAATCCCAAGAGAAGCTGTCAACCGTGATTTTATGAACCGTATCCGCAATGAAGAAGCTCTATATAATGAGTTTAGAGCATCTCAAGCTTTTGCAGAAATGGACAGATTTTTTGGATCTGAATAGTTCATGAAGAAAATGAAGGAGCCTTTAATTAAAAGGCTCCTTTTTTGGTTGTGTTGTTCTTGTTTGGTCGCATTGTAGTGATGTTTTTCTTGAAGAGGAAAGGCGATTGCTGCGTGGAAATAAATGGATTCAATATATGAAAAAAATTAATAAATATTTTTTACTTTTCTGTATCATACTAGTATTTAGTTGTTCATCAAATAGACAAGTAGGTCGCATAGTTGAACAATCAGGCGATGTAAGCCTCAAGGAACAAAGTGATATCAGAATAAATTATTATATAGGACATGCACAAAGCTACATCGATTTTGAAGAAGCTTTTAGAAATGCTATAATACAAGCACAAATAATGATAGGGAGCGAATTAGGAATAAATGTCAATATTTCTACTCGCGATATATCAATGACTTTGGGAACTGCCACGACAGAAGATTTAGCATATTATATACATAGAGAATTTCATCTTGATAGTCAACACAACATAAATACAAGAATCAACAGGATTTATCGCGAAAATCTACTCCTCCAAAATACCTTATATTACAGAGTATGGGTCGAATTATTTTTTGATATTGAAGAATTTTATAATCGATACAATCAATTTTGGACTAATGAAATTAATAATTTAAGAATATCAAACCAGCAGAGAATTAGCAATACCTTTATCTTAAATTTTGAAAGGATTATAAGTTTAAAAGAAAGATTTGAAGATGAAAAAAGATATTTAAATGAGAGATTAGTTCGCGATTTTGAAAATTTATACGATCAATATCATTCATTTTTTAACACCAATAAACAGCATATAACTGTTCAAAATATCAGTGGAAATCATAAATTTAGCAACGAATTTGTCTTTTTGATAAGTTTTGAAAATAACTCATCTGGCGAGGTTTCATCTTTACCGATAACACAACCTGTAGGAATCCCATCTTTATCAGATTTTCCTGTGCGGATAAATAACATGAATTATTTAACGAATATGGCTGGATTAATTAATTATACAGCTGATTATGAAAGACCTATCGTGATTAGTGTTGGTCACAATTTACAAGGTCATTTTCAGACTCGTGATTTAGCCATTTATTTCAATGATTCATTTAGCCCAACTCAAAACAGAAATATCACTGTCAGAATAGACAGTATATCAGATCCAATTAAAAATACTTTTTCGAGAAATCTCGAAAGAAAAGGTTTTAGAATAGGAGATAGCCCAGATATAATCATTGAAATTATTCCATCAATCAATACTGAAAATTTTTCTGTAAATCAATACATATCCAATGTGAAGCTGAGATTAATGATTAGATCTACTATATCAACAACAATGAGAGCTATTGAAATACCACATAATAGAGACGAATTTATCAGAGGTCATGGACAAACTGAGGTGGAAGCTAGAGCAAATGCTTTTAGTATGGAATGGTATGGCAGAACTGATGCCGAGTTTGATAGAATCGAACAGTTGATTCGTGAAATTTTGATAGGAAATTAATAAATACTACTTTATTTTGTGTCCCTAGCTCTTTTAAGTTGAAATGCTGTTTTGGATAATCAGATTAATACTTTTTGCAATGTATTCTATATCCTCTTTTTCGATGGTGTAAATATTTATAAATAATTTTCTTTCCCTCAAAACAGTTACAATGGGTGTATCAAGTAATAATAATCTATGGTACAAATCCTCATCTTTTGTTTTTTGGGTCTCAATATCAAGACAAACCTCATAAGATTTCAGCTTTAGGTCAGGCATTGAGCCACCTCCAGTAAAAGCCGAAACTTCATTAATTTTATTTTTTATACAATATTTGTTTAAACTATTCGATAAGAGTAGCGCTTTTTCTTTCAATTCATCTTCAGATTGAGAAAGTATGTTATACACCTTATTATTTAATAATAATTCATTTTCATTCTTATACATAGATATGTGAAAATATAGATTGGAAATAGTAAATTTATCTGCTCTTAAAACACGCATGAGGGGATTTTTTTTAAATTGATTTAAATAACAACCTTTTCCGAGTATAATACCAGCTTGCGAACTACCCAGCAATTTATCGCCAGAGAAACAAATAATATCTATGTCTTTTGAAATATATTCTGGGATAGTAAGTTCGTTTGAATATTTCAAAGATTTTGTTTTTTTTATCAATCCAGAACCAACATCATAAACAAATGGTAAATTGTATTTTTTGGATAAGGCTACTAAATCATCAATTTCGACTGATTCTGTATATCCGTTGATGGTATAATTTGATGTGTGAGCTTTCAATATGAGTGCTGTATTTTCGTTTATTGCTTTTTCATAATCTGAAAGTCGTGTGCAATTTGTAGTTCCTACCTCTTTCAAAACAGCACCTGAGCTTTCTAATATATCGGGTATTCTAAATGAGCCACCAATTTCAACTAATTCTCCACGGGAAATAATGACTTGATTTTTAATATTCTTATTTTCAAATTGATTATAAGATAAAGAACTTTGAGTTGAATAGTTTTGATGAGAAGGTATTAATGTATTTAATATCAAATACAATGCAGCTGCATTGTTGTTTACCACAACTACATCCTCAGAACCCGTAATAAAATGAAAAATATCTTTTAAAAAATCATCTCTGTATGCTCGTTTTCCAGTTTTTAAATCAAATTCAATGTTTAAATAATTTAGACTATTTTTTCTTAAAAAATCAAAAGCGTTTTCAGACATGGGTGCTCTGCCCAAATTTGTATGTAAAACAACTCCGGTAGCATTTAAAACATGTTTTATTGGGCAGCTTGATAATTTCTTTAAATACTCAATAAAATGATTTAGAATAGCTTTTTTTTTGTTATCTACATCCTCAATTTCATTGTTTTGAGAACAATGACTTGCGAACTCACCAGAATTTATTTTACTAATATAATTTTTAATGTTTCTGATGATTATTTCGTAGTCTAAGTCTTTGAAATCATCTTCTAATTTGACTTTATCTATAAACTGATTAACAGAGGGAATCCAGTTTTTTTTCTCTTTCATTATAAACAATTCATGTATTTTTGAAGCACTTTAGGTATCAATACAGACCCATCCTTTTGTTGGTAATTTTCCAAAATGGCAATGTAAGTGCGTGGTGTGGCTAGACCTGAACCATTAAGTGTATGTAAAAATTTCACTTTCCCATCTGTGTCTCTAAACCTGATATTTGCTCTTCTTGCTTGAAAATCTATAAAGTTTGAAACCGAGGAAACTTCAAGGTATTTTTCAGTAGCAGGTGACCAAACTTCGATATCATAAGTCTTTGCTGAGGCGAAGCTCATATCACCGGTACAGAGAGTTATAACCCTATAGGGAAGCTCCAAAGCCTGTAAAATAGCTTCAGCGTTGTTGAGCATATCTTCGAGAGCTTGAAATGATTCTTCTGGTTTAACAAATCTTACCATCTCGACCTTGTTAAATTGGTGCAATCTTTGCAGACCTTTTGTGTCTTTGCCATATGAACCTGCCTCTCTTCTGAAACAAGGCGAATAGCAAATATATTTTATAGGTAAATGCTCGTGTCCTAATATTTCACCTGCAAAAAGGTTTGTAACAGGAACTTCAGAGGTTGGGATGAGGAAAAAATCTTCCTTAGCTAAATGATACATATCATTTTCCAATTTGGGTAGTTGACCTGTTCCAATCATTGCTTGTCTATTTACCACAAAAGGAATTTTTACTTCAGTATATCCATGTTTAGCGATATGGAAATCAAGCATGAAATTTATTAATGCCCTTTCCAACAATGCTCCCTTGTCAATATATACTGGAAAACCACTTCCTGTGATTTTTGCTCCTCTTGAAAAATCAAGAAAACCTTGTTCGACTGCTATATCTTGATGTTCCAATATTTTGAAATCAAATATTGGTTTCTGTCCGTGAGTTTTGATAACAACATTTGCCTCAGCATTTTTACCAATTGGAACAGAGCTGTCTGGAATATTTGGAATCATTAGTAAAAAATCGTTAAGCTCATCTTCAATTTGATTTACTTTTGTGGATAAATCCTTTATTTTTTCAGCAACCCCTTGCATTGATAGCATTAAAACAGACACATCTTTTTTTTCTTTTTTTAGTTGTCCAATTTCTTTGGAAATCTTATTTTGTTCAGCCCTAAGAGTCTCAAACTCATATAAAGTCTTTTTTCTGAGATCATCTAGTTCCAAAACCTTATTAATTTCAGCTTTCTCATTTTTATTTGCTATTGCTTCTCTTACTAGATCAGCATTATCTCTTATGTATTTTATGTCGTGCATTTTTCTTCCTTAGACCGTTTTTGATAGTAGTTCACTAGCATATTTCACCATTAATTCATATTCAGATGATAATAGTGATGCTCCACCTACCAAAGCACCGTTTATGTCTTTTTGTATCAATAAATCTTTTATATTTGAGGATTTTACAGAGCCACCATATAAAATTGGAATATCGTTAGCTTTTTCCCAATAATGTTCACATAAAAGATTTCTGATATAACCATGAACTTCCTGAGCCATCTCTGGAGTAGCAGTTTTCCCTGTTCCAATAGCCCAAACAGGTTCGTAAGCAATTATCAAATCTTCTGTATTTACTAACTCAACATCATAAAAAATCTGGTTAATTTGTGATTTAATGACCTCGATTGTTTTCCCATTTTCTCTTTGTTCTAATGTCTCTCCGATACAAATAATGGGATTGATGTTAAGTTTTCTTAGTTGCATCCATTTCTTTTGGATTAAATCATCAGTTTCATTGAAATATTGTCTTCTTTCAGAATGCCCTATGATACAGTATTGGACACCGATTGAATGTATAATTTCAGCAGAAACTTCTCCAGTAAAAGCCCCTTGTGCATGTTCAGAAACATTTTGAGCACCTATTTTTATGTTTTTTTCACGACCTTTTTTCTCAGCAATCGTAATTAATGGAAAACTAGGACATATTATTTTTGTTACATTGTCAGAAAGTATGCCCAAACAATCAAAGAAATTATCACATTCCTCTTTAGTTTTGTGCATTTTCCAATTTCCAGCTATGATAAATCTTTTCATTAATACCTCTTATTTATTCTGATTAGTTAATTTTTTATTATTCTCGTAGATAACTTCAAACTTTCCCCCTGCCTCAGGAGTCCTCTCCGAAAAGTCTATTTTGGGTATTTACTACATTTTTTAGGGGTCATCTGCGTAGTGGCGTATTGCATACGCCTAATAAATAGTTTATATTCGAGTCAAAAAATAGGCGTATGCAATACGCCACTACGCAAATGGCTTTTCGGAGTGGGGTCCTCAGGGGCAACGCATGAAGTGTTTTATATAGAGATTTTGAGTTTTTTCTTTTTTACACAGGTAGATCGTGATTCTGTGTCTTCTCTGTCTTCTCTGTGTTAAAATCCTCTGTTTTCTCTCAAATCCTCTTTTTAAAATCTTCATGCCTTGACCCTGCCCCTCCCCCATAAATGTGGGGTGAAATTACCTCGCATTAATTGTTTTGGGAAGGTTTGTCTTTCTTTTAACATCCGCTTTTTTTTCATCTACACAAAGATATCAATTCTCTGAGTCAATGCTTCTTATAAATTGTTGAGCAGTTTGTCCATATGTAGCATGATTTACAAGTCTTTGAAATAGTGGTCTTGCTTCAGCAAATCTACCATCAGAGTGTAACATCACAGCCCTAAAGTATATAGCATCATTATCGTTTTGATTTCTTCTCAGCATAATATCAATATGATGATTTGCTCTTTCAAAATTGCCACTGTCGTAGTATTGATCTACGAGCCACAGACTGATACTTCTATCAAAATCAATCTCTAAGGCTCTTTCATAGTTTTGAATAGCAAGTGGAAGATTGTTCATGTCTTGATAAAGCCTGCCCATGTTTCTATAAGCTATTCCAAGTTGTCTTCGAGAAGGCTCTGAAGCAATAAAATCGTTGTAAACCTGAATCGCTCTATCACTTTGGTTGCTATTCATATAGAGACTTGCTAATTTTTGTAGTAAATCAGCATCTTGATTCATTTCCAATGCCTGATAATACCAGATGATAGCGTTGGCATTATCGTTGTTTCGAGCGTATAAATCAGCGATTTCTTGTTTTGCTACAAAACTGTTAAATTGTTCATCATACCTTACCCAAACAGCAATTGCATTAGACATATTGTTCATCCTTGCTCTATAAATAGTCGCAAGATTACGCACTATAGCCTCATTAGATGGGTCGATTTGTAAAAATTCCTCTCCATAACGAGTAGCTAATTCCCAATTACTCGAATTTACTCCAGTAGCATAAAGCCTAAACAAAGAATCTCGAATCTCATCGTTGAAAGGGGTTAAATCACTGTTTTGCTCGCGAAACATTCTCAATGCAATTGTCAAATTTTCAACTGCTACAGGAAAATCTCTATCATTAAAAGCTAATGTTCCTGTCTCTAAATGCTCTCGAGCAATTCTTTCTGCTGATCTCTCTTGAGCTATTAAGCCTAATGAAATCACCAAAATCACTATAACCAAAAAAAATTTCCGTAAACTAAACATTTTAGTATCCTCCGGTTTTTTATTTATTTTTAATAACTTTTTCCAAATAAAACCCTTCGTTTTGATGTCTTCCCGCAAATCAAACATTGTCCTGACTCAGTTTCTTTATTTGTGGAAGTAGGTATACAACGAATTGTTACTTTCAAATCATCTTTTATTTTAGTTTCACATTCTTCATTTTCGCACCAATGAGACATAGCAAAACCACCATGAATTTCAGGTTTTTCTTGATTTTTTGCTGTAAAAAAATCATAAAACTCTTTTTGATTATCTATATTTTTTGTATTCTCTATTTGAAAATTTAGAGCCTTATTAAATATGTTTTCTTGTATCTCATCCAAAATAGAAACTATATTATTGATGAAATCTAATCTTTTTTCAGATTTTTTGTCTTTAGGCTCTTTATCTCTTCTACCCATAAAAACAGAGTCATTTTCGAGATCTTTTGGTCCTATTTCTATTCTGATAGGAATACCTTTTTTTATCCATTGCCAGTTTTTTTCTCCGTTGTTTATATCTCTATCATCCAGCTCTATTCTGAGATATTCATCATTGTAACGGAGTTTTTTTATTTCACTGATTATAGATTTTGTAAAGTTTAAAACCGCAATTCTATCTTCTTCACTTTTATATATTGGAATAAAAACAATGTGTTCCGGGGCTACTTTAGGTGGTATTACAAGACCGTTGTCATCGCTATGAGCCATAATCAGAGCCCCAATAAGTCTTGTAGAAACACCCCAAGAGGTTGTCCAAGCATATTCAACGACACTATCTTTATTTTGAAATTTTATTTCTGATGCTTTAGCAAAATTTTGTCCTAAAAAATGTGATGTTCCTGCTTGTAAAGCCTTTTTATCCTGCATCATAGCTTCTATACAGTAGGTATTTAAAGCTCCTGGAAACCTTTCTGCTGGTGTTTTTTCGCCCTTTATTACAGGTAAAGCTAAATATTCTCTTGCAAAATCTGCATAAACACCCAGCATTTTGATAGTTTCTTCCATCGCTTCATCATATGTAGCATGCACTGTGTGCCCTTCTTGCCATAAAAACTCTGTAGTTCTCAAAAATATGCGAGTTCTCATCTCCCAACGCACTATATTTGCCCATTGATTTATCAAAAGAGGTAAATCTCTGTATGATTGAACCCATTTCGCAAATGAAGCTCCTATAATGGTTTCTGATGTTGGTCTCACTATTAAAGGCTCTGTAAGCTCCCCAGAAACTTTTAACCCCCCTTGTCCATCGTCCTCAAGCTTTGTATGCGTAACAACCGCACATTCTTTTGCAAAGCCGGCTACATGCTCAGCTTCTTTCTCAAAAAAACTTTTTGGGATAAATAATGGAAAATAGGCATTTCGATGCCCTGTTTCTTTAAACTTTATATCCAAATTTCTTTGGATATTTTCCCATAATGCGTAACCCCATGGCTTGATGACCATACAACCACGAACCTCGCTTGTTTCAGCTAAATCAGCAGCTTTTATCACCTGCTGATACCATTCGGGATAGTCTTCCTGCCGAGTCGGTGTGATAGCTGTTTTTGTAGCTTTTGACATTTAATACTCCTTATATTACCTTTAAAGCTATAACTTCTTTAATAACAATATCTTGTTTCATATTAGATTAATAATAAAACTAATTTTTTACCATCATATTTACATTACAATACCTTTTTTTAAAACCTGCGATTTTTGGCAACTGTTTTTTTTGAGTCTTAATAGCGGTCCTCGCATAGTAAAAAATTCTGTCCATCTTCGTTTAGCTCAGAATGACAGAATTTTCTAACTATGCGACAGTCTCTTGACTATCTTCTTTATCAAATCAATCGCTTTTCCACCTTTTAAGTGTAGGGAATATTCTTTTGATTCTCTCTCTGGCTGCATCGTCGTCTTCATCGCCTTCAGCTCGCCACCATGGTATATTGGCTTCAACAGCTTCTTCAAAGGTGCGTTCTGTGACAAAACTCCCATTTTGATAACAATAAAGACAATAATCTTGGCTTGCTGTGCCGTCTGATTCTGAACCGAATTTATCAGGTTCATCAATTATCATATAGCAAGATTGGCAGCGAACATGAAACTGCAAAACATATACATGGTCTAAAATTACATTTCCATTTTCATCAGGAGTAGTAAATCTTGGGCATGTATATCTTTCAATACTCCACCAAGTGCCACTATCATCAGCTACAGGTTGAAAACCCTCGGCTTCAAGCCTTTCATAGACTGGACCATTCATAAAATATATGTTTGGCGCCACACCTTGAACCCAACCTATACCAAGCTTTAAAACAGGGAAATCGATATAATTCATTCCTTCTGGAACAGCTGTCCCCGCTGGCATAAACATACCTATCCAATACTCAAAAGGTTCTTCACCTTTCCATCTCATCAATCCAATTGATGCTTCTGCCTCGACAAACCACTCTTCCAGATTTAAATCTGTTTGTTTTGTGATTTCATCAAACCAGCCATGCTGATGCCATTCACCCCATTGCTGAGCAAAAGTACCTTCAACTCGATCTTCGTCGAGATATTTTTTCCCAATAAATCGAGATGCTGGCATATTCTCTGCATAAACTCTAATAATCTCTGCATCCATGTCATTGCCTCCTTCTGGATTATTTTCTTCTGCTATCAAAAAGCTTATGCTGAATCCTAAGGTAAGTATCAGTATCGCTATGATAGTCATCGTTTTAGTGATAATTTTCATATTCACTCCTTTATGATTTTACTAATATGGAACAAAAAATTAAAATCAATGATTTTTGTCAACCAAATTATTTTTATGAGTCCTATTCTAAAAGATATTTTATTTATTATCGCTCATTAACTTACTAAATTCTAATACGATAGTGGAACGCAAAATTGACCGCAGTCCGAGAACCCATTTTTGTAGTGACATATTGCTTATGCCTTATATTCGGTGCGAATACAAGCGGTTTAGAAGGCATAAGCAATATGTCACTACAAAAATGACCATATAAAAATAAATAAAAAAGACAAAATTGGGGTTCTCGGACTGCGGTCAAAATTGCGTTCCCTACAGAAATTGGTGATTTATCAGCTTTTCGGAGTGGACATTTTTAAGCATCAATGAATCTCTCGAAAACTTAAAGAAAATGATTTTAAGCCTAATGAAATTGACAAGCAAAAAAATGAAATAGAATCTGAGTAATCTATACATCCTAAATTTTTCTCTTATAATTGTCATATAAACAAATTATTCTATAAATAGCAACATTTTTCTGTAACGAATATATGGTATATTAGTTATATCAAGTATAATTGTCATATATAGTGAGGTATTTATG